>Ga0224511_10001152_pt1 | contig 15233 bp, 6 predicted proteins | sample SF_May12_sed_USG_2_FD_169988 | JGI IMG/M metagenome (GOLD analysis project Ga0224511, IMG submission 169988) | Sediment microbial communities from San Francisco Bay, California, United States - SF_May12_sed_USGS_8_1 | ecosystem: Environmental > Aquatic > Marine > Sediment | place: USA...
CATTTGTTTCTCTAAGTGTCTTCCTAGAGTTTGCTTTATGAGTTTTCTCTTTCAGTTTAACTTGAGTGTCATTTGTTGCTCTAAGTGTCTTCCTAGAGTTTGCTTTATGATATTTCTCTTTGAGCTTAAGTTGAGTGTCATCTCCTTCTCTGTGTCTCAATCTGTAGTTAGCTTTTTGCATTCTTTGCGAAGCCTTATACTGTGTTTCATTTTCTTTTCTTAGCCTCTTTCTGAGTTTGGCTTTATTAAGTGTACTCCTTTTAAGTTCAACATGAGGCTCATCTTCATTATTCATATTTGTCAATACATTATCTTCGTAGTATGCATTTGTCTGTCTTATGTCATTGACAATAGTGTTTTTGTCTGAAGCCATAAGCTGAAATCTCTTAGCTGGTACATTTTCGTGAACTTCTAGGGAATTTGTGTCAATGGATGTATTATGTGATACAACATATGACTTGTTATGAGAAGTAGGGGATCCCATGTTATGGTATTTTCGTTTCATTCCAAGAAACGTCCGTGCACTTGTTACTTTTTCACTTTTTGCGTTGTCCTTTTGCCTCTGATCTTCAAAATAGTTGTTTAGCAGACTGTTTTGTTTACAGGACGTGTTGGAGCAGGATGTTGAAGGTTCTGGAGTACTGCTCGGTTGTTCTGTTTGTGTTCTGTGAGTTCTGAAGAAAACAACAAATAAATGTATAGAAATAGCTGTTATGTAATCAAGTACCTAGAGATGTAATGAAACAAGTTAACAAATACGTGTACTTTTAGTTTATTTCTATTGAAATATGGTTTTATTATTTCTAAGTGCAATGTAGTACTTTCTTAAAATGTTCCATTGGTGTTATGAAGTAGACAAATTTGTATGGGGATGTAGTGTTTTTTTTCTATTTCAGTGCAAAAAATACTATATAATGCTTTCGCATGCTGAGGAGACCTGCAGTAGACATATGGTTATGATTTGTTTGAATATTTTGCATAAGTTGATAAATTTGAAATTAATTTGTTATGGAAAAAAAAGCAAATTACTTATCCATACACACATGCAATAAGTAGATTGAATATTAAATGTTTGAAAAGAAAGTCATTTGTGAATAGAAGTAAAAATGTTTTTAAATGTGTCCTAACACTTGAAAAGTATACCTACCCGCGTTCAAGTTCATGACTGTCCAAGAGAGCAGAGGGTTGATCATGACTTCTAGAGGTTTCTGGGTCCCCTTGTACACCTTTGGCTGGATTCTGAAGAGATGGGAAAAGTTTGCAATTAAAATTTCATTTGCTTAATGAAATAATGATTGTGGCAAATAGAGTGAGAAAATGATGGAAAGAAATGCAGACATGGCATTGGTTTATACCTAAAAAAAGCTGACAAAAATCTTGGGAATTGAAAAAGTGAAGTGTTGTCATGTTAAAACATTCAGAGCAGTCCCTTTAAAGAAAGGAATTACATATTTGAAAAGTGGTTACCTGATTTGTCTCATGCCTTGCTTGTCTTTTCCTCAGCCGTTCTTTCTGTCTCTTATTCCTGTTCATTGTTTATTCATAACCTGGCACAGCAACCCTAAATTTTTTATTCAAAAAAAAACATATTAGTAACAACATTCAAAACAGATTAACATATAGAACTGTACTCCACTAAAACAAATGTGAAAACAGTCTTTTGAAGAAAATAATGTCTTTAACAGGTAGCTGTCAATAATTTCAAGTAATGAAATAAGCACTTATGAGTAATGACATAAAAATGACAAAAGGGTAAAGGCGAAAAATGACTAATGAGATTTTGTAATAATAAACAGGGAAACTGTACACAGAATATCCAAGTTAATCTTCTAACGAAACAAGACAATTTGTAACACTGATGTGAAAGAAAAAGTAAGTTGCCACAATTGCAGATAGAGGGGGTTAAGTAATTGTAAGCAAGGGTTTGAATGATCATGGAAGTATTCTGCTAGCACTTATTTTAATCTACTATACATTATAGAATAATGGAAAACCAAAAGCGTTGTCTAACAAACGTATCATTGTCATTGTTTTAGTTCTATGTTCCATAATGGTAATGAACAGTTATTAAGCAATTTTTAAAGAAGTATTTATGTTGTTGCAATGATTCCTGAGATCTTGAAAAAAGAGAGCAAATAACCAACAAGTATTTATGTTCTGACAATGACTCCTGCAATGGTAATAAATATTTATAAAGCAATTTTCTAACAAGTATTTATCTTATTGCTATGGGTAAGCATCTATTAACTTAATGAGTTTCAGTTAAGTATAGAACTGAATAAACCTTGCGAAATTGGAACATGTGTAAACAAATTTTAATGACAGTGCCTAATACGAATTAGCTATTAATAGTTATTTATTTCAGCTATGTTCGTATTTCAAAATGGTTAAATAGAATATTGTTAAAAGAACAGATGAATGATGTTAAAAAATTGTCTCTCTTAGTCGAGTTAGTTTCCACAAATGAATTTCCAATCAGTCTTATGATTGTTAATTATTGCAATATGCACTTAAGGTAATATACATTTTATAATGCAACTGTGATTTTTTTGTGCACTAATTGACCTTGATTCAGGATTATATTTACATTTGTTCCATAGAAGGAAACTAATAATCAACAAGTAGTATATATTATACATTGAGTATTGTAAATGAAGTTATTCCTTGTTTTTTAAACAGGGCATTGTAAGATGTGAGAAGATGTGTTTAAGTCTTGTCCGGAAATAATACATAAACCTTGATGGAAAACATATATTGTCGAAATTTTAAAAGAACAGTTGCATCACAGGTTTTCAAAGAACATAAAAGAAAATGATAAACACATTGATAAACAGGTTTTCATCAAACATATCTATGGAACACTTTTCTATTTCAAAGAACATAAAAGAAAATGATAAACACATTGATAAACAGGTTTTCATCAAACATATCTATGGAACACTTTTCTAATCTGTAATCGAACTGTTGCCTCACAGTTTTACGAAGGTTATAAAAGAAAAAGGATGAACACTTTATAAACAGTTTCTCAACAAGTTTCAAAAATGTAAATGTCAGTCGTCTTTTTCCTCCTGTGTCTCAAAGAGTGTCTTCTTCACTTTCTTTGGTTCTGGTGGCGTCATATCCTCATCAAAGGCAAGATCAAAGTTCTCTAACTTCTGCTGCATCTTGGCTGTGGTCTTCTTCACTTTCTTTGGTTCTGGTGGCGTCATATCCTCATCAAAGGCAAGATCAAAGTTCTCTAACTTCTGCTGCATCTTGGCAGAGGATTGCAGGAGAAATTTTTCTCTGTTCTGAAGATCATTGACCTTTTGTTGCAAACCAGCACTTCTCATGGTTAAGCTGTGAAAGTGAAAGGCAATTTGTTGCTGTTTAGCTTTGTTCAATCTCAAGATCTTCTCAAGTATTTGTGCTACTTCCCTCGGTTCGTTTTTGTGAAGGTGATATATAGCTGCCTTTAGATGTGTAGAATTGTCTTCAAAGTGCTGATCCATATGTGTCATAAGAGTCTTTGCAGAATCCATCAGTCGAGCTTGGTTTCTAGGGGAGCTGGAGACTGCCCTGGCCACAGGAGGTGGGCAAGGTGTTGGTGAACACACAGAACTGCCACCAGAAATAGTGGGCCTGGGTGAACAGGACTCTGGGATTGCCGAAGCAACTGTATCTTTACTAGTCATTGGTTTTGCTGGGTGAGGTGAACTGTCACTACTACTTCCTGGTGTACTTTTCTCCCCCACTTCTTTACCACAGTTAAACATTCTTTAGTCTATATAGATATTTAAACTCTATTGTCTAATTAGATATCTGAAAGACAAAAGTCATAGCTGTAACCTGACCTCATTTTAACTTACACTTTAACCTAAAGAACACCCCCCCCACACACACACACATATAAATAGATATATAACCAGGTCACAAACTCTGTAAGGGTGTTTTATCTTCATGATATGAGAAAATATTTCAATCAGTTTCCAACCCATGATGGTGCATGTTTCAGTATGTCTAAAACAAAGCCAAAAACATGCATCTATGAAAGGCATTGGTTCCAAACCCAGGATCATTCACATTCCAGTATGTGTTGGATAAATCACAAAACATGCATCCATGTAAAGCATTGGTTCTGAAGCCAGGGTAGCTCACATTCCTGTATGTCTAGGATAAAGCAAGAAACATGCATGTATGTAAGTATTGATTCCCAGCCGAAGATTTAAATCCAGTATGTGTAGGATAAAGTAAGAAACATGCATCCATGTAAAGCATTGGTACTGAACCCGGGGTAGCTTACATTCCAGTATGTCTAGGATAAAGCAAGAAACATGCATGTATGTAAGTATTGATTCCCAGCCCAAGAAATGGTATGGAATCATTTATATTAATTGGCTTTTGTCATCATGAATCCAAATAATTTTTTTCTTATGTATTGAAAGTAATTTGAAAGTGTTAATGTAGCCATCACCAAAGCATTTGTATACGAATTATTATTACATAAATAGGAGGTAAAGGATTACAAGATAAACACAAAACTCTACAAATACTGTGCAGGGTGAATTGAACATGCATGATTATATAAATATGATTGGATGCATGAAGTCCGGCACCACGAACGAGGACGTAGCCAGTTCCAAGCTAAGTGAAATCCTGTGTGGCAAAACCAAATGGCCAAACTATGAAATAGACTAATTTAATAAATATTGACCAGTGTCTTATTACAAAATAATATGAAAGGCATGTTTAATTTGTCAAATATCTGGAGAGTTTCCTTAGCTTGAAAGGTGCCATGTGATTGACAATTGGCAAAATACAATATGAAGTTATCCCTCATTTTCAGTCTGGGAACTTGACCTGCATAGAAAACTTGTGACAACTTAAAAAAATATATATATTTATATGAAGTTTGAAATGGTTACCTGTTCTAGTTTGTAAAATGTATAAATACAAGTGAAAAATTCAGAACATTTTGTTAGGCAATTTTAGACACTTAAGTGTAGCCATGACCTTAAGCTGGTAAGTGTGACACGAAATCAAAGCCAAAATCGTAAATGTAGTGTTAATGTTTAACACAAAATCAAAAGCTTTAACTGAAAATGGGTGTGAACAATACAATGTTAATCTCTATACACCTGCCGACTTAATTTTATCCTCAGTGTGAAGGCGTAGTGTAGCGCATTTTTTCCAATCAGATTATAACTGATGCTTTTTAACTTAGTTTTATCCTCCGTGTGAAGCCGTAGTGTAGCGCATTTTTTCCAATCAGATTATAACTGATGATTTTTTTGGGAAAAATGCGCAATATGCAACAATTATAGCGTCCTGTTTTATCAAGCACGCAACCCATTGTTCTTAAAGCAAATCCGTTTTGTAGAGCCATTCCCATCGCTATTGATTGTTAACGTCGTTTTCGAGATATTTGGCAGTTTAAATTTCTAAGTGACAAACGAAATTGCCCTATAGAACATTTCAAAGTCAAGTTAAATGAATGCAGACTATTATTCAGTGTCTTCTGATGTAAAACTTCGCCGAATACTGTTACTAACAATACAGTTAAAGCACAGAAGATAAAATGGATTTCAACTTCCCTTTGTGCCGCCATCTTGTTTCCGGTTGCCTGCCGATGTTGCGCAGTGGTTCTATTGCAAATCTGGTGGGTGGGGAAAGCACGACGATGAGTCAATTTTCACCAAATATCACATGAAAATTTCCCTTCACAACACTTCCATACGATAGATGTAATATCCATGAGCACTTTTACTAGTTATGAGATTCACAAAACGATTTAAAATTTCTATTAAATTCTCAGAATATGCAAAATGTCGAGAGCACATGTTTGCGAGAGCACGCCAGTGAAGAAGTCAATTTATTCTAAGTATCACTTGTCACTTGTCACTAAAAAGCACTTCCAATTGGTAGATGTAATATCCATGAGTAATTTTGCTGGTTATGAGAGTCTAAACACTACTTTGAAACTTGTAAATCCTGGCAAATATTACTTTATTGAGAGCACATTTTTTGGAAACGTCCAATCTCACGCGCAGACGACTGTTCTGTAAGGACGTTTTTTATTGGATAACGGATTTGCGTGAACCAATGAAAACGCCATTTTCGTAACTTGTCAAGCCGAGCATCCCGAAGTCATCTCCGGTCAATTTCGTAAGTTTGTAAAATATGTTCCGTAGAACATACAGAGAAGAAACGAATGAATCGGTTAAAAATGTCGGCTATTCCCGTGTTAATATTTTAATTATTACTGTGACGTCACACACTATTCACCAATGACAGACGTTCAGTTCTTCATTCATCTCGGACTGTAGCCTAGCCGATTTGCGTGTTATATTAATTCGCTTATCGGCCAAGCAAATAATAACTCAGAGTAATATGCTCTTAGGGTATACACCCTAATCCCCAACCCCCAATTTTCACAACGGATTTACACAATTAATTTGAAAAAAGTAACGGAATTCCGTCATAATACTAGATAGATCTATGACGGAATTCCGTATTTACGGAAATCTTCCACCAACGCATAATTGACCAACTCGGGTGACCATTTGAGTAATGATACAAGAAAAACCCTTCCATCAATAGAAAGTTTCTTAAAGCAGACATGACATAAAGCAGACATGACATATTGTCAAAAATTGATTATTTCTATATTTAAAGACCGACAAAAGGGCATAACTTTAGCAAAAATTATTACAGAGTTTTTAAGCAGACATGACATATTGTCAAGAATGGATTATTTCTATATTTACAGACTTACAAAGGGGCATAACTTTGGCAAAATGCAATAAAGAGTTTTTAAGCACAGCGCTATGAACCTTGACCTGCATATTTTTCAGTGTAGGACTTACAAAGCGGACAGGACATAATGTCTTATATGTGATTGTATGATAGTTGACCTTCAATTGTGACCTTGACCTTGAACTGACACATGGGCAACTGTGCCAAGTTTAAAGATTTTTTTCCATTAGTATAGAACTTACAGAGCAGACAGAACATAATGTGTATTATTTGTTTGTTTAATATTTGACAATTAACAGTGACCTTGACCTTAAGCTGACACATGGGCAACATGGGCTCTGCACATCCCCTAGTTGAGGTGAATGTGTCATTCATGTTTGAAGGAAATCCTTGCATTAGTAAAGGAGTTATAGAGCGGACACGACATAATGTGTAATATTCGTTTGTTTATTATTTGCCCTGTTTGTGACCTTGACCTTGAGCTGACACATGGGCAACATGGGCTCTGCACATCCCCTAGTTGAGATGAATGTGTCATTCAAGTTTGAAGGAAATCCTTCCATTAGTAAAGAAGTTATAGAGCGGACACGACATAATGTGTAATATTGTTTGTTAAATATTTGACCTTTAACTGTGACCTTGACATTGACCTGACACATGGGCAACATGGGCTCTGCACATCCCCTAGTTGAGGTGAATATGTCATTCAAGTTTGAAGGAAATCCTTCCATTAGTAAAGGAGTTATAGAGCGGACACGACATAATGTGTAATATTGTTTGTTAAATATTTGACCTTTAACTGTGACCTTGACATTGACCTGACACATGGGCAACATGGGCTCTGCACATCCCCTAGTTGAGGTGAATGTGTCATTCAAGTTTGAAGGAAATCCTTCCATTAGTTAAGGAGTTATGGAGCGGACAAGAATTGGAGACGGACCGACCGACCGACCGACGCGACAAAGCGAATCCAGTATAGCCCCCCCCACATTTTGTGGTGGGGGTATAATAAGAACCTACCTTTCACACTAAGCCGTATTTAACTTCATGTATTAACGGAAAACATCTTAGAGTTTCATTAGAAAAACATTAACAGTTTGTCCAAAAAGGACAAATCCCTTTTCGTTCATTTTTTTGTATCCTGCTTTCTACTTTTTGTGCAATCTATTGATGTTTCATTTAGAAAATTTAGAAAAGTTGCCGTATATTATTATTAAAATCAATGAAGTCAATATGATAAATGTTCCTTTGTAGTACCCGTATAGCGGTTTTTGTTTGAAACACACTAACAAGGATATTTATATTTGCTTTTATGTGGCTATGCTGTTGTTGAGTTACACTGTTAATACTGACAGTTGTCATTTTATTCCATGTAATTTGATAAACAAAATGTAGCATGTGAGCTTAGCCGTCATGATTTGCGATCGATTTTCACATTGTATACTTATGTTTCGTCGCAAATTTTCAATTTAATTTCAACTGATATTTTACTGTTAATGTATTCATATTGCTTTACATTTAATTATTATTAGTAGCCATTATTAAGATATAAACCACATATACAAGTATTTAATCAAGCTTAAAATAGACCATGCCCAAAGTCTGCTTCAGTTGTGCATCAAACATGGCAGTCAGTCGCTTGCGGCGTTAGGAGTCTAGTAAAAGCGAACATAGAAAGGTGTAAATTCCATTATTGTCTGGACTGCTAAACAAAAATGACAATTTACCCATTCTTGTTTAGCAGTACAGACCATTATGGTTCAAAGGGAGTGGTCAAATAACTAAAGGAAGAGAACGAGTTCGTTCAAGAAAGATTGTGCACTTTTAAATGATATCAAGTAAGTGAAAGAGATTAAGTTCCGTCTGAGGTATAGCTTTTCTTTTGCTTATAAAAATGTTGTACTTTCACGTCCTGTGGTCAAGTATATATGAGAAAAATAACGATGACCTGTACCGTTAAAAATTAACTGCCATACATTACGTTAACTATGTCGTTTAGTGATGTAGATGACCCATGTTATTGATTTTTGCAATCATAAAACATGTGACAGGTTACTATGACTGTATGTCTAGACATGTCTCGACCATGCCTACATTGCAGGATATAAAGTCTCAAGGAAATGCAGAAAAACAAAATCACAACGTGTTGCGAGGCCAATGTTCGTGAAAACATTTCAACAAAACAAAAGAATATGGTGCAGCTTAGACCGGATGCGTGTCGTCAAGCGGATCCTTATCTGTAGATAAGTGTCCTACTTCAATATCATTGTTACAATACATGTTTTCGCACATAAAGTGCTGCGGTGGAAAATATCTGAACAACATTTTTGCATGAAAGGAGATAATTTCGTTTTAAAGTATGTCATAGAAACAAACAAATCGAAAAAAGCAAGTCAGTCGGGATTGAGCATTAACAAAGTCATATTCCCATTTTCAATCGGCATGGCCTTTGGAGTCATTTACTAACATACAGTACTAAAATAAAATCTCAAATCAAGCAGCAAACACTACACAATGGGATTGATGGCATTTACACTGGCGACGGTCGAAATATACACAATGACCTTTTGAAACCGCAGACATGTTCTCCCATTTGCTTTCTATGGGACTGCGTTGTCAGCATGGTTGTTTTTGTCTCAATGACGGTTCTTGCGTTGGTTATAACTAATGATAGTGAAATATTATCAATATGGCAGAGGAAACAACAGTCATGTTCCTTAGCTGTACATACTGTGTATACGTTTTGTAAAAAGCGTAGACCGCAATCATTAAATTAATATTTTTTTATGTAAAAGTTCAGTTTCACATTCTAATTATTTAAGTAAGCTATATCAATGGTAATACTGGAAATTTGTATTTTTGTCTAACATTAAAATATGAATTTACAACATAAACCATATATTATATCCCAAACGTTTCCATTCAACCATTAACATTATGTTATAAGATCATATTTTAATATATTTAGTAACGAACGCTTAGTTTTAGTGTACAGGCTATATTCAAAGACCTATTTTACTCCTCCCTTATTTGACTTTCACCATTTGTGCATTTTTATTATTGTATATTGTTACTGCAAAATCATAATGATCTAATCAGACAGTGTTTCGTTTGCAAAACGCTTGATCTTTGGTGTATTTTCTTAAAGTTGTATGTTCACCTCTTGTGGACAAATACACGAGGGAACAACACGATGACTTGTTCCCGTACTAGACATTGCCATTTAATATAGTCCGTTATGTAAGTCTGTAGGTGTTAAAACACGTCATGAAGTCCTTTAATCATACAACGTGTGACTGCTAAGAATGGCTGTATGTCTAGACCATTAGGAAACTAAGACTCAACTAAATGCAGCGGAACCAATTCACAGCGGTGATTGTAAGCGTGTTGCGAAGTTAATGTTTGTGAAAACCAGTAAAAGCACGTTCTTAGGTCGTTATCATAAAGGTTGCAGATGCGCAAAACGTTCTTGGCTCTAATGTATTGTAAAACCACAACTATTGACACCAAGTGCTTATATAACCAAGGAATATTATGGTATGTCAATGTACATTGGTGGTAAACTATGGTCATAGTCTATTAAATGTAAGGTTAGAATTTTTTCTATATGTTTAGTGACACAAAATTCTTATATTCGAATATACCGCCTATATTTAATAGTAACCGACCCAGTTGGACCCCAGGGTTCTGCTAGCAGAGCATTGTTTCATAGTTGATTGTAACTTTTTTTCGTTTTGGTACAAAGTGACTCTAAAACTGAGATTATTACTTCTGTTGTACCAATCCAATGCCCATTTCTTTAGCCAGATTTTTTTTTATGCAACCCAAACATTTTACCTTTTACCGGTAGTCTTAATTAGTATTATGTGACATAAAACGTATGGGTGCTTACTCAAACTCAACTCCTCACAGCGGTTACGTCACGCTTTGCTACTTTAACCACTGCCAACACAAAAATCACGTGACGATGCTCTATCACGTGATTGATTCAAAACTTTAGCCGTTATTTACTACACATACGGTGTCTCAATGAAAATAGCTCCTGTAATATTTACAAAAAATATAACATATATATTTTTTTACTTTTTTGTACATAAAGCATAATAATTTAATAAAAGAAAACTAAAATAATATCAAGTATTCTGTTTTAAAAATAAAACTGAAAAAATAAATCCGGCTCTCTCTCTCTCGGATTTACTTGTGGCGGCAGTGGTTACTGTACTGATCAGGGGAAGTAACCGCTGCGGGGAGTTTGGTGCTTACTATGACTATGAGTGTATGTGAGGATCATGCTCTAGGAAATGAGGCCTCACGAAATGAAGAATTACAATTGCAATTGTCGACGTGCTGCGACTTTAATGTCCGTAAAAGCCAGCCATAGCATTCAAATGAATAATGTATTCGTATGTGGAGCGTCATAAAACGTGAAAGGGTCTTTTGTAGACGTATGGAGTAATTTTATTAAAGAAATTTGCTGACAGGATTCGATATACATTATTTTACAATGTGAACGCACGCACGTAATGACCATCGGCGAGAACACTCAGGCGCATTTAGTCGATTTAAAATAGGTTCGTATTTTCCGAGCCTCCCCTTTCATCAGTTTAATTCACCTTAACACATACCCAATTAAAGTAGAACAAACTATTTAAATGATAAAACTAGAAAACTATAAATGTCTCTTAAAGGGACTGTCGGATGATACATGAGGAAATACTATTTGCTTCAGACTTGTTCCTGTTTACGGTTTCGTACAGAACTACATTTACCAACGCATATTTGTAACATCTTTGATACAATCGCCTCTGAGTGCCAGGTGTTGATTTTGATAAATAAAGACGAATATAAAAAATTTCATCCAGCCTCCATCATGACATTCAGTAATTTCGTGCACCGTCCTTTTTTTCTTCACAAAGTCGCTGGCTTCTGTAACAGTACACATCATTGTTTTCACCAGTCTCTTCAACTTTCTCATTGTCACCTTCAGTGATGGATTCCATGATTTTATTCGCTGAAGCGTCATAGTCAAGTTCATGGTTGTCATAGGTTGGTACGTCAGCGCTGATCAGTTTATAAATGTCAGTCCCATACCTCCGGACAAACTCAATGATTGGTACACCGTCATAGTCGGAATCATCATCTGTCTCCACGGGTGGAGTCTGTCTTATATTGTCGAACCCTCAATTGTTAAAACACTTAATGATGGTAGAAGCGTCAACAGAGTTCCGAGCTCTGCTTATCCAATAGATGGTGTCGAGCACAGTTACCTTCTTTAGCAGTTCACAACCACTCAAACTAGAGTTTTCTATTTCACCGATGATACGCTGGGATTGCTGCTGATAGAACTTCAGAGTCTGAACTATTCCTTCATTCATGGGTTGGATAACTGATGTGGTGTTTGGCGGCAGGGTGACAAACCGTGACATGAAGGTGAGATGGTTCTTTGTTCAGACAGATCAGGATGTTTCTCTTCTGCTGTCTCATCTGCTCAACCATTCTTCGTACAAATGGCTATGCATCCATCAAACTTTTCTTGTTGAATGTGTATATCAATTGAGGAGAGTCCACATTGGTACGGCTGAAACACCTAAGATTTCACGAATTGCTTATGACAAGTGGTTTCAGTTTCTCTCCAGTTATTGAAACACACAATGCCACAGTAACCTGTCATTGGCACGTTAGCCACCAGGTAGACAGTCCCACTAACACAGAAACTTGTTTGTTTCCCCTGCTTGTGAAATAATCCAGTCTCATCCATATTAAACAAACACAAGGAGAATATCCTTCACATAGACTAGGTAAACGTTTCTTCCAATTGTCACATCACCCCTCTCTCCACTAACATACTAACACAATGTTCGTGCGCTTCCGAAATGTGTCCAATCACCCATTACAACCCTTACAGGTCACTGATCCCAAATTCATTGGCAAGTGAACGTGTCTCCCCTGATTAAGGGATCAAGATAGTACGATGCGCCTGATGTTACAGTCAGAAATACATCGTACCAAGAGCTCTTCAATGTAATGGTTGATGCTGAGGCTAGTTCTTTGATGTTAGGCGCTAGCACTTCCGTTCTGCTCGTTCTGTTCAATGACAGACCTAACTGTAGCGCACCCTCAAAGAGCTGTGAGCAGTGAGTCGACCAAACGATTCTAGCCAGCGTTCTTTAAATGAAGTCATTTTCAAGGAAAAATATATCAAATTTCAATTAGTGATACGCAGATACATGACGTTCAGTTTTATTGCTAACGGATGCGCGAGGGCCGCTCGCTCGCCAAGTGATGAGTAACCAAACTGACAAACTTCTTACAGTGCTTTGCTTGATCGTTGTTAAAATTTTGGTTTTGAGATTGTGTTCTTTTAATCAACTTCTTTATTTCTTTTTAACTGTTGCCGTTCAACATAACAAGCACAATCGTTATTTTGCTTTACTAAAAAGTCTTTTTTTATTCTTACAGACACTGTCAAAGAAAATGTGAAAACTATCTAGACAAGTTTGGACATCTAAGATACCCTGTCATTTTCTACGGGAACAAATGAAATCGGCTTTTCATTTGTCTACTTTACTGTAGCATTGTTGTTCATTGTGCTACATTGGAACACAGTTTAATGATTCTAAGACCGACAACAGTATTTATGTTTGATCAAGCGTATGCCCATTTAATGAGCAAGGTTTGCTTTTATTCAACATTTAACCTTTTACCGGCAGTCTGAGCTAGTGTCATTTAACATAAAACGTGTGAGTGCTTACAATGAAAGTATGTCTGGATCATACCTGTATTCTAGGAAATAAACCCTTACAAAATGCTGCACACGAAACTGCAATGGTAATTATTGACGTGCTGCGAATTCAATGTCCTCGAAAGCCAGTCATAGCATCCGAAAGAATAATGTATTCCTATGTGGTGCGGCATAAAACGTAAAAGGGTGTTGTGTAGACATATATAGTAATTTCGTTAAAGACATGTACTGTAAGGCTTCGATATGAATCATTTTACAATGTTAAACACGCACGTAATGACTAGCGGCGAGGACACTCAACGGCTTGTAATCGACGTTTAATAGGAGCGTGTTTTTCATGGCTTCACCTAAATAATTTTACAACGAAGGCAAAACAAACTATTAAAATGATAAAATCAGAATACCATAAATGTCTCTACCATTTACCAACGCATATTTGTTTCACTTGATAAACGCCTCTAGGTGTCAGATATTTGCACTTATAAATAAAGACGATTGTTTAAATTTTATTGAAATAAGAGAACTGAATGCATGCAAAACCCTGAATTTGCTTTGAGGAAATAGGGAAAGAAAATTCATTTTCGACAAATGCCAATTTACGCAAGGACTACCTTTTAAATGGGGTAAACAACATATTATTGAATACATTTCGAAAACACTCATTTGTAAGCTATTTTCTACACACATTCAAACATTTAAAGTAACAGTCATGCGTATACAAATAAGCAATACTCGGTAATACTGGTATATTCACGATTATTTAACTACATTAAAAACTTCATGGTTATATTTACAAGACAAACATCTTTGGAATGAAATCATTTATTAATCAACTGTTTAGCAGAAGTAGCAGAACATTTATATTTGAGTAATGACATGACTGAAGCTGAAATACATGTATATACCCTAACAAGATACAGGTATAAAAGCAACATCGTATATTCGTATATTCGTAATAAGCAGATGAAATTAAGTCATTTTTGCAAATGTTGTTCAATTGGTCTCCTGATTACCAATTTTAATATGTAAATAACTGTACATTGTCCATTTAATATCCAACTAATTTTGGCTAAAATTGTCAGCTAGTAGAATTGCCTAACAGTATAAAGTTAATGTTAAAACTTATTCATTTTTTTATTTAGTGTTATAAATAGATTGTATAAAAACAAAGTAAAATACAGTGCTCGTTTGTGATAAAATTTACGGTTTGCTATACATTATAAAAAATAATGTTTGAAGTACTTTTAGGTCTACATTTAGTATTGTATGTGGGTTTTTTATTATATTAACATTAAAAAAGTAATTTCAACAGGTTACCGTTTGAATTACCATACATTTATCGGAGCACATTAAACATATAAGATCATTTTGCAAAACATTTTACAATTGAGGACATAGTTTGGCATGTATCGAATGATATAGTATTTTTTACAATTGTTCTTTGCGCAGAAAGTCTGACGTCATATGTGTGGGGTTTCTGTGTGTTTGACAGGCAGTTATAACAAAGAATGCAAGTTCAACGACACGCATCTTTTGTGCGTGTTTGAAATATTGGTCTGACGTATATTTTCTGCAACCTTTTATCTACATAATTGTAATCCGTCAAGTATGTCCAACTACAAGATTGGATCTATGGCGATTTCAAAAGTGTCTGTGTGTACCTTTCACATTGCAACTGGTTACTCTTGCTTGAAATTCACACTGCTTCTGTTCTTTCTAAAGGCCACACCCCCTCAAAGACGCCAAATGTATAGCA
>Ga0224511_10001153_pt1 | contig 15233 bp, 9 predicted proteins | sample SF_May12_sed_USG_2_FD_169988 | JGI IMG/M metagenome (GOLD analysis project Ga0224511, IMG submission 169988) | Sediment microbial communities from San Francisco Bay, California, United States - SF_May12_sed_USGS_8_1 | ecosystem: Environmental > Aquatic > Marine > Sediment | place: USA...
AAAAAAACGCAATGATTTTTTGACAACTAAAAAGAAGTAATTCCAGAGTGGAGAAGTGCAAAATAGAGGAGAATTTATCAAAGTTCTTTAATAACATGGCCTATAAGACTGTGACTTCTATGAGGGATTGTGTTATGAAAAGAAAGTTTACGTAAAACATGAATAGTTTTTATTTTGATATATTGCATATGCTTTACAATCAAAATAAATCATGTGTGAGGTCGTGTCAAAAACATTGCTTTTTAAAAACAACAACATTTTTTTCCCCCAAAAAACATTGTTCTCCCAAAAAGCCCATTGTTTTCCAACATGTGCACTTTTTTATCCCATTGTTTTGAAACGAAAAATTATCACTGGTTACGTGTTTGCGTTTTTATAGATTAGACTTGTTAGTTATGTGTGTTTGTGTTTATCTAAATAGTGCATACTACTTGTGGCCAAATATGTGATACTCGTACGTGATAGTTGTCTTAAACGTAAAATTAAAATTAAAAAGGCTGTATTGCTTATTGTAACGCTTATGGTTCTAGGGTTAAAGTATTTGCAATAGATCAAATTTCATCAATAAGCTCTTGTACATGTATGTCGCTTTGTGACGGTGACATCAACCGGAACAGAGTCCGGGTGAGAGAAAGGGTTTACTTCCTTGTTACTGTAGTTTAGATGTGAGCTGCCTGTGTTAGTCTCCTGATTGATTGTTGAAAAGTAACGTATAAAGACATTAATGTGAACACTATTTGATAATGGCAACAAATGGTTTTTATATCATTTGTTTTATATTGGCTTTTATTCAAGTAGTACTAGGTAAGTCCATTTTAAACTATTCATGAATATAGAATATAATATTATCAATGTCAATATACGTTGGCACACACAATATTCTTATTAAGTCTAATTAATTAATTAATTAATTAACTAATTAGATCTATAATTAATTAATTAATACTAGAACTAATACGAGGGTTGTTCTGGAAGTTCTGAGAATTTTGTCATATCTCTTATATTTGTTTGTTTCTAATACGTAATATTTGGCACATACTAATATTAGCATATCACAGAACTATTCCTAAAAATTGAATAGAATCAGACAACAATAGCCGGAAATAGCAGTAACCATAGCAACACTATAACGCCGCACCGGAGCAGTCCGACTCTAAAGAAAGGTATAACGCGTTACACTAATCATATTTCGTAATTTTGATAATGCAAAAATGCTCGAAAACGCTGGTCAGCAGCGGAACTTTATGACGTCATTTCCTGAAAATATCATAACGTTATTTAAATTCTCAACGGATCAACATTGTTTTAAAGTTATTGTCCAGAACCACTGAGTAAACAACACGACGTCGATAGGTGACGTTGAATTGCGAAGCATCGTGAAATTTTGTGTTGCGCTGGAAAAGTCTCCCACAGAAACAATGAAAATGATCAATTCTACAGGAAAATACAAGAAATGCAGTCCGGCAATTCTCAGAACTTCCCGAACAACCCTCGTATGAAATTGTGTGCTTTTGTCTGAATATTAAAGTAGCACAGAAGCTGGGCTGTGCGTCATGTGCATACTTTTAATACTAATACATTTTTCTATCTGGTGGTTCTAACCCACTTAACCATGATTCATTTGAAAGATTATGAGAGTCCATCACTATATTGGGCAGTAAATGTATTATTTTTCTTCAATATCAAAATCGAAACCAACTTGTCCTTGCCGCATTCGATGATTCATATGATCACTACCGAAGCTCAGTCCGAATAAATCGGCGGTGAATCATTTGCAAAATGTATGCCTGCGTCATTCTCAGATATATGTGCCCTATTGTTACATGACAAAAGTCACGACGATAGCGTCCACAACTGCAGGAAGTGTTATTTTAAGTATATGAGTGAATTTTGCTTAACACATATTGATAACAAAGATTTGATAAGTGCATATATTATTTAAAAAAATATTATGTAAGTAGGAAACTTACAGGCGAATTTCTCTTTGTAGAAAGGTGAAATCGAAATAAAATCAAACCTCTCCCAATAGCAAAATTGAAAACTGTAGACAAAGTTTAATTTTAAACATCACACAATAACGTTTTAGGAGGGGCCAATTCGTGTGGCTCCGGGTGCACGTCCTGTTCAGGGAGCTCGTGCGACAGCTGCATAGACGGCTACTACCCGTCTGGTAAATATTGCACTGGATGTATCCTAAGCTGTAGGACCTGTTCTGATGACAGTAGCTGTGACACGTGCTGGGATGGGTACTGGGGACCTACGTGCAACAATGCATGTAATGGAAATTGTGTAGGAAGTGTGTGTAACAAAAGCGACGGCACCTGCAACTGCAACGCAGGATACTATGGAAGCCATTGTACCAACACATGTTCTCAGTCCTGTGTTAATAGTTTATGTTCTCCAGTGGATGGATCATGTCAGTGTATTGAAGGGTATTATGGAGAACGTTGTGAACACACATGCATGGATAGTTGCCAAGACTGCATAGATGGTACCCAGTGTACTGTGTGTCCTGCTGGTCGATACGGTCCATCATGTACTCTTGTATGTGACTGTAACGGTGGTCCGTGTAATTTACTTACAGGAACCTGTGAACAATCTAAATGCCCGTCACAATGTACCTCGTGTTCTGACACTAGAGTTTGCACGGCCTGTCAAACAGGTCTTTACGGTTCTCAGTGTAGTCAGACATACTCAGGAGGCTGTGATGGTGCGTGTGAATTTAACACAGGGACGTGTAATTGCAGGGCTGGATATGGTGGACCTGTATGCGACCGTTCGTGTAGAAACACCTGCCGCGATTGCCATGATAATGGAACTTGCATTCAATGTACAAATACTAATACCTATGGCACATATTGCACTTCTCTCTGCAGTACTTTATGTATCGATAACAAGTGTAATAGGTGGACGGGTGCATGTCCGGTTCAGTGTAATGCTCGATGTGAAACATGCGATCCCATCACTGGAAAATGCACCAAATGCAATCAAGACAGCAGCTATGGCGATACATGTCAATATATATGTAATGTTGGCTGTGCTGATCAGACATGTAACGTTACATCAGGAGAATGTTTTGCGTGTAACAGTAGTCACTGGGGACTGTTTTGTAATGCCTCATGCAGCGGTGGATGTTCGTCAAGTGGGTGCGATCGTGAGTTGGGAACATGCATTGAATGTGCGAATAAAACAGCGTATGGCACGTTTTGTGAGACCCCATGCAGTGACCATTGTATCAACAATCAATGTGAAAGGAATGGAGAATGTACATTGGGTTGTGAAACCAGTCACTACAGTCCAATGTGCAAGACAAAGTGCTCCGACATCTGCAACGCAACCACAATCGGCAACAAGTGTGATGCATTGCAACAATGTCTTGAGAAATGTGTCTATGGATATATAGAAGGAGACTGTGAGACGGGTATATGTTTGCAGTTCTAGTATGATTTAAATTTTAAAGGAAACTTATTCGTACAAAAAAAGCAAATAAAAGAAAACACTTAAAGGATGCATTTTTGTAAACTAAAATATGTTAAACTTTATTTTCGTAAATAAAACGGATTTTCAAACATTATATTCCTTATAATAACATGCCGTGTCAGGATTCGGGTCAGTTTTAGGTAAACATTATTTAACATATTAATTTGTTAAAGAGATGACCACCAGCAAATTGCCTCCATCAACCACTACGGCATCATCGGAAGGCATCGTTGATCAGCAAACAGGGATAGAAAAACCGGGGTTACCTGTAGCTGCAATAGGTGGAGGCGTCGGGAGTCTCGTCCTGCTGATTGTTATTGTCATTTTGATTGTTGTCCTGCTACGACGGAGGTAATCGTTTTGGTTTTTATGCTGGTATACATGTATTTCACGACTACAATAACAAAATAAAATATAGTAAGTACTCGTGATCTTGATTTTGCTGAATATTTTGACAGGAGATCGCAGCAGGAACAACCGACGCCAATGAAAGACTTGAACAACGAGTATCATACAGACGACATTGTTTCTGAAGGTACATTTTAAATCATTACACGCAATACATGTTTAACATTAACTTAAATGGCAAGATACACTGACAATGCCCAGCCAATACATGTTTAAAAGCTTTGACATGCAATCAATATGTCTAAAGTTAATACGATAATATATATGTATACGATCATTTATAATTTCTCTTCACAGCCCACAAGCGTTTGTCTTCCCGGTCTAAAGGCGTAAAGGAGACTCCCGTGGTAGCCACCTCGGATTATGAACTCGAGGATAATGTGGTGGCGCTATCTGCTGCTGGAAATGATGAGGAGGAGGCCGATCAATACCTTGAAATAGGTGTGTTTCTGTAAAATATGTATTGTTGTAAAAAATGTGGCTAACTTTTGATGATTGGATTGATTTGAGTCAGATCTAATCTGGAAGCGTTTGTGTTTCAATAAAATTGATTTGAAAAGCTTCAGTAAAACATATAACTATCTTTTAACTAGATGATGACGAGGCTCAACGAAAAGAAAAGAGGCGGGTGGCGCCGCCTCAGGAGGAGAACGTCTACTACATCAGTCTCGAGGAGATCCAAAAACGGAAGATCCGCGTGTCAGACCTGCCCGCGTTCGTCGCTGACAAGACCATGGCATACTACGAAGACGAGTTTGATGTGAGTTTGAAACCGCTAATTATCTTGTATAATAAAATTCCCATTGTGAGTTTAGTCAAACTATGATCATGATTTTAAATCGGTCCAGACAGTACATTTTATATTCAACCAACAGAAATTCCCGGAAGGCATAACGAAACCAGTAAACGCAGCAAGGGCAAAGCACAACGTGGGCAAGAACAGATACAAGGGACTCTATGCATGTGAGATGGTTAAACCTGCCATAATCCATTTATCACACACATTTAATTTGTCTTAAATCCATTGCATTGAATTTGAATATGAGGAAAAATCACTGTACAATTAAATCATTTGCAACTAAAATTCGAATTGTTTGATCCAATTGTTCCACTCTTTAATTCAGACGACGATTCTCGTGTCAAGGTGGCTGGGTTCGACACCGACTACATCAACGCCAACTACATTGATGTAAGCTGTTCTGTATAATTGCGCATACTTCCAAAGTCTATCGTTGCAACATGACTGTATAAATATATCAAACAATGTTTATCTTTCTATCACTAATGTTTACTTTTTAAACGTTAAAACATACAAATACATTTTTAGATACATGTATTCTGTTAGGATATAATGGTATTGACTTTATAATTATGCTTATTCAAACATCTCACAGTAATTTTAGCTTTATAGTGCTGTAAGTTGTTTCAATTTACTGCATGAACTTTTCAGGGCTACAAGAAAAGAAATGCTTACATCGCATCACTTGGTACGTTGCCGATTGTTAACATGATCAAGTTGTAAAGGATACATATACACAAACTGTCGTATATAATCACTATTTCAGTGCAACTTAAAACTTCCTGTTATTTCAATATTTTGAACAAAACTTAACTCGTATTCGATATAGCTTTACCGTGTGATCCAAACTTCCTGAATGTTATGGGTAACGGATGTATTGCATTACTCTAATTAGAGTTGTGTACGCCTAGGATAAAAGTTAGAGATCAACGGATAAAATTGCCCTTTTTAACAGACCGCCTATGCAATATGCTATATCTTTATATTATTTAAGTGTATAGGGATTATGTAAAACATAGGTGTTGCGGTATAGGTGATGCGGTCACGTTCACGTTTTTGGTTCAACTTTCGATGAAAGCATTTTTTAGATTGAACTACTTTAAAGCTAAGTTTTCACGAAACTCCCAATTTATACAATTGTATTAATTACACGAGTGTACTTAAGAAAACATCGTCTTACTCTATTAGAACAATAGCCGACGGTGTGACAGGCGTTCACACAAACCGCTGTAAAACATATCGATAAATCCTATTTGCTTGTTGTTAGCCTTTAATTAGATAAAATTCATTATTTACGATCAGTAATGAGTGCCACTTGAAATCAAATTTACAGTATAGTCACGATATTTAATCGTTGTTTAGGGCATAGCTAAACAAAGACAACCAAACATGGAGAACAACTTCACATACACCTGCTGAATAGTAAACGTGTACTCTACATATTAACTTTGTCTCAGTTCGCTGTTACGTCCCTTTAACATGTGAACTCTTAAATATACAAAAACAATAATGATAACCTTGAGCAACTATTGCGTTTTGATTTTATTAAAACATGTAATAATATATGTAAAGCACGTACTTTTCCAAATCGCACCTGGTTTAAAAATATTCATGCGCATGACACCAGGTCCGATGAAGAAGCAGATGGGCGATTACGGCGTGTTCTGGGCGATGGTCTGGCAGCAGAATGTGGAGAAGATCGTCATGGTTACCAAACTCAAGGAGGAAGGCGTATGTGTCTCAATCGTGATATCTTTGAAATATTTACTTTTCTTTCATTTTTTAAATCATATACACAGATTGCGCTTGTAGCGAGGTCACCTGAGCCCATTTATTAGTACCCTTTTTGCAATAATAGTTAGATTTTATTCACTGTCCACTTTTTATGTGGTGGCTGTACAGGTTTGCTCTATACTACACCATTGATTTCATTTGTTGTATCAGGGAATATGGTGTGTTTCTAGCAAAAAATGAGTTCCGCTCATGCATTCTCCATTACTATCGATGAACAGTTTGCATTAAACCTTAGCAGCTACTTTCTTATGCAAACTAGGCTTCCTGGAGAGATTCAGTTTATCAGTGTAGCGCCGGGAAATGTCGCATCGCCGGGAAACGTCATAATCTACGGAAAATGTCGCACCGTCGCCGGGAAAACCCCGCTGCCGGTATATGTCGCATTGTTGACGGGAAATGTCGCAAAAAAATTCGCTGCCGGTATATGTCGCAACATCGACGGGAAATGTCGCAATTATTATTAATATTGCATCTTGATCTTCTAAAGAGAAAACAACAAGTCATTAAGTATACATGTATTTAAATAGCGTATATTAAATTGATAGCATATACATGTAATTGATTGTCTGGTTGCCATACAAATATCACAGCTATAATTTGCATGTACAAATGTATAATAAAATTATGGCTAATTTTGTATTATTTCAACACTTTTTCAATTGTTCAAAGAATATATGCAGATAATAGTGATAGCAAAATATTTTTATAATGAGCTTTGAATATACATGTTTCTGGTATTGTTAAACCCACCCCACCCCCGATCATGACGAATCGTAGTAGAAGTTTTGTTGGGTCTTCATAGGCGTAGTAGGGTCGAGGTAGTGTATTTATGATCGGGGAGCACTACGCTCCTAACACGCTTATTTTGGACATGTTCAAAACAAGTGTAGTAGGATCGCAGCAAACAAGAATCAGGGTAGAAGCGTACAAGGAGCGTGGTAGACGCAGCACAATTGTACCAGCAGCGGGGAAGGTTGGTGGTGAAGTCTTCTTTATAAATTGATTACAATTCAATTGATCGTAGTAAAAGCGTATCCCAGTAACATCGTCTTGTGCAGTTTGTTTCATAGCGCTATTATTCGAATGTTAAAATGTAGCATCATTTGTAATGACGATCATTTGTATAGCTTTTTACATCTAACTGGGTAAACTTCCCTGTAAATGAAAAAAAAATTCCATTTAAATTTTTTTTGTTGAAACAAAGACAGATTAGTAATCACTTATACGTTTATATGTCGTAAAATAAATTAAAATACGTTTCAGAAACCCAAAAGATATGCACATCATCGTTTAATCATACTAGAAGCGTAGTAGAATTCTAGTAGGAAAGGAAAGGAAATTTGAATTTCTGCATATAGAGATATGGCAACAAGAGGTATAATATTGATAAATATATACACGTGCGGATGATCACTAGCGAATTCACAGGCCCAGGGCGCATCCGACGCACACCCCCCTCCCCCCCTAAAAGTGGCGGACTTTTCAACCTTGATTACAAACATTTATAACGTTTTATATCATAATTTCCATTTAAAACCCTAGTTTTACATCAAATTAAAGCACATCTATTTCAAGTAGAACAATCTTTGACTTTGCAAGCATACTAGTGTCTCTGGTTGAAAAAAGATTTGTTTATTATTTATTGTTCACGTCCCTCTAACCAGAAAACCATACCCCCTCTAATCAGAAATCCTGGATCCGCTACTTATGATTTTCCAAATTCAATCAAACAAAAAATCCAAATCACAAGATCAATAAACATTTTACAAACATTTAAACCAACGAGTTTACATTTTAATTCAATAAAAATCGTTATAATCGCATATAAATTGAAAATCATCAAAATGCAATATTAATAATAATTGCGACATTTCCCGTCGATGTTGCGACATATACCGGGAGCGATTTTTTTTGCGATATTTCCCGTCAACAATGCGACATATACCGGTAGTGGGGTTTACGACGTTTTCAGCAGATTGCGACATTTCCCGGCGACGGTGCGACATTTTCCGTAGATTATGACGTTTCCCGGCGATGCGACATTTCCCGGCGCTACACACGAGTGATCATAGAAAATCATATTTTAAATATGTTTTTCTATAATCACGAGTGAATAAGTGAATAAAAAATCGGTATCCTACCAAAAACTACCAAAATTTTATTTTTATTTTATGATTAAATTGAATTTAAATAGTCTCCATAATATCGGTCTTAATCACTTTCCCGTTGGGAGCCCAAAACCATTCAACCAAAGTTCTACATGTAACCACTAGCTAAACGAGGATTCCCATGTAAAATAGTTCTAAATTAGAGTAAAGAAAACAAATAAAGATCACAATTCTGAACACGTTTCATCAATCAAGAATATCAATAAATAACACATCGAAATGTATGATAAACGACATTCCATAAAACTTCATTTTTTCGTACGCGGATTTTTAATGACTACGCTGCACTGATAATAATAGTTGTGTATTCCTAAATGACGTCATTAAATTGCTGGAAATAACGTCACAAAGTCATTAGCAAGTTCGCGAAACGCAGCCTTACAGTATACAACGGTAGCGTTTTTTTTGTCTATCTCTACATTATTTTTAGTTATTCATATTTTAATAATTCAGATAAGGTGGTTTTATATTTGTTTCATAAAATGTAAAGGAAAAACAATCATATATTAATTTCAAGGACAACATGCTAGGGGCTCCCAATGGGGTTAAAAGTAGAACGTGCATTGGACGGGTTTTAGCAGTCACTGTTTTCAAATAGTGCATTGTCGTTTTCATTTTACTGATATTTCTCTATAAAATACCGCATAAAATAAACAACATCACACTATTTTGTTTTCGGTCCATTTATAGTTGTTCTTCTGATGCCATACATTATGAATGTGAAAACACTGATGTAAAACCGTAAACATCCACATTAAAACAAAAATTAAAGTCTAAAAGTCAGATTTATAAATAAATGTTCAGAAACGAAATTGATTATTCATAATCTAAACGGCTTTTAATGGATATTTATTGTTGTATCCTGGAGTAAGATAAATGATATGGGTGTTTTTTGCAGTCCCATTTAAGCCGGAAATAGATTTTTAAAAGCTATGCCATTGTCATTAAACTCTCATTCGCGTCAAAACATTTGCTAATTGTGTCTGAAGACACTATGAAGTGTATTAAATGATAATAAAACTATATATGCGTTTAAATATACAATTTTAATTTATATGTAAAAGAGTAAATAAAGATATTAAAGTGAGAAGATAGGCTCATAATGTAATCTTTACTGGAATTGAGTAGTTGGATGGCGTCTCGATCAATATTTGCTTTTTCGATGACGATTTGCAAATAGCGTCTGTCGTCTTAGGTCTTGTTTTCTGCATATCTGAAAAAGAATGTGATATAACAACTTTTTGTTTCCGAAACAATATCTTTAGGAAACACAACGTTTTTCATGCGGGTATGAGTTTACATGTATATCAATTTCTTTTTCATTAATGCTTAATGGGATAACAGCTCCTGCATGTGGGTTACACATATATCGGTACTGTTTTTAATTCTGAATGTATGTAAGAAAACAAACATTTGCCTGAATATTTATAGCAGTTGCCTTTTACTTATTTAAAAACCGATTCAGACCAACTGACAGTATATGTGTTTATGATTTGGAGATTAGATTTGATATTCTGAGTCTCACTCAGATGAAAGGTATTTCCAAACCGTTTAAGACGACAAGGTGTTCAAGACACACTCCATAACAATAACCTGGCGATTTTGTCGGTGATGCAGATCTAACAGGGGTCACCCGTAGCCCAGCAGGAGCCGTGAATGGCCTTCTATCATTTGGTTTGTAGGGGGTGGAGGCAAGAAGGCGTGGCTCATTTTGATTGACAGTTGATGGGCGTGTTCCGATCTGGTCAACATTAGACAGAGCGCTTTTAAATGGACGAGCGAATCTTTCTCCAGGCCGCAAGATGGCTGATTGGGCTCTTTGCATATGTTCCTCTCTTTTTTGTTCTTTCTTCAGTTGTGCTTTAATCATAATTAAATAATGATTAATATAGATAAAAACTAATTAATTTGCAGATACTGATCTTTAAAGAATTCCTTGTGCAAAAGTGTTTTAGGATTATATATATAGACAAAAGTTTAATGTCGCAAAAATAGGTAGTAATTTGTTATTCATAAAACAGCTTTTAAATATGGTTGCCTTTTATTTAACTTAAGATGTCAGTTATCACTACCAAAGAAATCTGCAGCAGACTTCGGCCTGGCCATGTATTTTCGAATCGCTTCGCCATAGTCTATTCTTCGTTTGAGTGGCATACGTTTGTTGACCATATTAGTTGTTGTCCCACAACGGAACGCCTCTGGGGGCGTGTCTTCGCTGACCTCGTCGCCAGAGGTGCTTTGGGAAATCACGTGCTTTTCTTGAAAGAAAAAGTTTAATATTATAGATTTACACGTTTATTATAAACAAGAATGAGACATCAACAATATCTGACATGATTTAAAACAGGATAAAGAGATGCCAAACCAATTAAAAAAATCTATATAGCGCATTGTTCTTGAGATCATTGTTTGAGATCATTGTTTTCCAAAGCTTGCATCCACACAGTAACACGACTTACTGAACAGGCACGGCCATGCATGTACAAGTTGTTATAACATTTACAAAATACCTATTTGTTTCTTGCTCGGCTTCTCCGGCCGCAGGTCTATACGGGTGATGGTGTGGGGGACACTAAGAGAAAATAAAAACCTGAAACAGACAAGCAAGTAAAAACGGTAATAATTGGTGTTCAGTCTGTGTAAATCGTGTGTTAATAAACATCAATCGTAAAACGTATAAAACAATTTCATAGATGTATTGAACGATTAAAACTATTTTTATATGCATGCATGGGGCGTACAAATGTTTTTAAACATTCATTTATTGAAGAAACTAACTGATGTACGCAAAGAAGTCAGTATTTAGATTAAACGATTGTCATTGCTTTGATACATGTACGAGTATTTTAACATTTGGTATGGTTTAACATGCTTTCTGACATTCTGGGGAGATTTACAATGTGACGCTTGCTCTAGTCGTATAAATGTATTTTATTTATTCCGGCATCAACACTATTTGGGATATATGAATTTGACAATGTTGGTCATTTTCCATATGAAAAGTATTCACAAGTTAATAGTCAAACAGTCGTCAAAAATCATCACATATATATAAATTGCACATATGTTCAAAAAAAGAATTTTGCAGACACAGCAGACATTTTAAGGGCACCATGACAAAATGGTCCGGGTTTTTTTTTCAAATAATATTTATCTTATAAAACGATACCGTCTACAACTGTGACGTTACCGCCTTTGTACGGCCAATGCCTTTTGTTAAGGGCTTAAACTAGATATTTCGCTTTAATTAGCAAACCTTACAACCTTACACTTCTTCAACATTTATTGGAGAAGAAAAATAAAATTCATTTACTCTCTCTACCCACACTACATAGAATACTAACATCATGACTAAATCTCTAAACGAGATTTTTAACCTGGCCCTGCTTGAACACATGGCCCCTAGTTTGAAAGCCCTTCATCCAAGCAACACAGCTATCTAGCCAACCAAAATGTTCACTACTCTTTTTATCAACTCGGTCGTTATGAGAAGTGATCATATCCCTTTTATTTAACCAGTTAACAATGCTAAATGGACATTTGTCCAAGCGTTTGAGAATGTTAATTGATTTACTTATGCTAAATGGACATTTGTCAAAGCGTTTGAGGGTGTAAATTGGTGAACTTGTGCCAAATAGAAATTTGTCCAAGCGTTGGAGGTTGTAAATAGACTAACTTGTCATAGAATTCTAGGATGCAGGGGTGCTGAAAGCTGTTGCAGGTTAAGTAAGTCTCCGCATCTTCACATAATTTGATTGCCTGAAATGAAAAACAACAACAGTACTTAACTGGAAATTTAAATGGAACCACTATGAAACAGTAGTAGTTAAAATAGATCTTAGTTTTTGTTCCAAACAATTTATATCTACATAAACACACATCTAAGACTCGTACGTATAATTATTATGTAAGCTAGTATGAATGTATGTAGCAGGTCATTGTTGCTTTAAAAAAAATCTGTGTAAGTTTGTTTTTGTACCACTATAAATACATGTATGTATTTCTATTTCGTCGTGACATGTGTTGAGCTGACTTTATGTGTGTTTTAATAAGTATTTTTAAATGTTCTTGTCACACCGTAAACTTTTATGAAATAATAATGCAATACATTACCAAATAAGATATCGAAGGGGTTATGGAAGCGGTATATACAAAAATCTACATTGTATAACCATGCAAGTGTGATTTACGATACAAAAGTTAGTACGCACTACAAAGCTGCCAAGAGAAAGTAGTTCGTGCAAATACAATTACAAATACAATATAGTTGTTTTTGCATTAGACAATCTTGCCTATAGCATAAAGGCATCATTACTAAAAATTAATGATAAAATTAACAATAACTTTTTAAACACAAAAAGAGTAATGTAAACTGTTTCCATAAAGTATACATTTGTATTAGAACAGTTCAGAAGCAAGTGCTCAGATACTACGTAAGCTATATCGAATATAATATTTTTACATTTGAAATGGAGACTCTTAAAATGACTTCTCTTAGATTTGTCATAAAAACTGAACCTTATTAAACTAAAATTAATGTCAAAGAAACAGTTCATACCTTGATAAAATATTGTTTAGGGCAGTCTGATTATGTTTTAAGCAAAATATATTTTATTAATGTCTAAACAAAAGAATAAGCGATGGCAGAAATTCTTCTAAAGTGAGAAACATCTAAAATTACAATGAGTATTCTAAATTAAACGCAAAAATCTACAAATATTCATGCATTATTACACCTTATACCTTTGCCTTTAACTTTTGGTATTCCGCCATTTTTGCGCTGTCTGTAAACTGTTGTTAAATTTGGCAGATAGTATTATGTTTACAAATGTATGTGAGAACATGTCATAACATCTGTTTTGTGAAAAGTACACACACAGGGCTTAACTGACTATGGTTGTGAAAAATAGGGATATTACAAAGACGAGGTGTTAAAAGAGATTCACGGCTGATTCATACAAACCTTTCCATAACAACCATAACTTTGACTTTCGTCGGTAACCTTTAATAATACTTTTGAATCTAATATTTCGAAAAATAGCTGCTTCTTATACACAACAATCAATGTTCTAAATCATCAGAAAACTTTATAAAAATAGGCTTTTTATTGTTATTTATTAGTTTCACAATTGTTGAAATTGAATTTAAGTTTCATTTCATATATCATATTATTTGAGTGTATTTTTTCTTTCTAGTAAACCATCTTTAACTAATATTTAATATAAATGTTAAGTTAAGAACCTACCAAAGGTTTCGTGAACGATGTTTTCAGCATGATAGAACAAACGTGTTCGTTGTCGAGCCTAAGAGCAGTTTCTAAATCTTTGAGACCCTGAAAACAAAATCAGATAAGTAAAATTATCTGCGAAATAGCCACAGAATAGGGTTTGGTTGTGACATTGAAGTAGCCTTCGTAGTACAAATACAATATACTATCACAATAAAACCATGTAAACCAGAACTGCAAAACTGTGTTGCTTATAACTATACTGTGTTTAAAAGTCTTTAAGTTGTGTATTAACATATGAATATATAATAAATACCAATAATTCGTCATCAAAGGAACTTCTTACTAACGCTCGTATACAAAACACATCCTGTAAAACAAAAATTTAAAAAAACTGTCGACAATTATACCAAACGAACAAGTTCAACAGTCGGCAATAATCAGTCTACTTTTAGGCAATACCACTCAAATACAACCAAAATTGGTGTACATTTCTTTAAGCAAATCATTTTTTCAGACACATACCAACATGCTCATGTAATTTAAAAACATTATTTTTTTATTTATTTACCAAAATTATCATTTAAAACATACAAAAAATACCAAATGAATCATAAAAGCTATATCTTCATTACACTCACCGGAGACTGACTATCTAACACTACAGCTTTCTCGGCATCTTTTAATGACTCTTTGTATTTTCCTTAAATTAGAAACAAAAATATTGACAATGAATCATATAGTTTTAAATACAACGACTTCGGAGTAGTTCAATTTTTTTTCTAAAAGAAAATAAATATACCGAAGTTTATCAGGGCATCCACTTGTCTAAAAGTAATAAACTTCCGTATACATATGGGTAATAATACATGTACATTGTCATGAAACAATATAATGTTGGTGCATTACCTAGCTGCGCTCTTGCTAAAGAACGCCGACAATAAATCGGTGTCATAAGACAAGAATTTGTCAAACATCCCGCCAGACATCCGTTCTGAAAAGTTAATTGATACTTATTTAAGATCGATAAATATAAAAAAATCAACTAATTTCGCAATTTTGGAATAAAATGATATATTGCATATTGGCATCAGTGTTACAATGAAAGCTGTACTGACTCAGCTGTAAACTATTAAGCTAACTACTTTAATGTATTTTGTTTTCATGAATTCCTTAGACGTCAACCGTAAGTCATTTGAAACTTTATGCAGTAACACCATTCCACAAATAAATGCAAAACATCAACACACTAGCATCAACTGCACGTACATGTACATACCTTGGAAATTGAGACAACCTCTATGGTTTTGGTAAACTCAACAGATGCCTTTGCATGGCTTCCCACGTGCTGATAAGC
>Ga0224511_10001154_pt1 | contig 15232 bp, 7 predicted proteins | sample SF_May12_sed_USG_2_FD_169988 | JGI IMG/M metagenome (GOLD analysis project Ga0224511, IMG submission 169988) | Sediment microbial communities from San Francisco Bay, California, United States - SF_May12_sed_USGS_8_1 | ecosystem: Environmental > Aquatic > Marine > Sediment | place: USA...
AATACTTAAAAGTAACAACTTAAGACGTCGTATTGGATATACACCTGAACATATTGTTAAAAATTATATTTCCAATGAAATTGAGACAAGCGGTCAGTGCATTGGTTACCGTTCTATGTGGAAACGGTTGGTAAATGAACATAGAATAAGAGTTCCTCGAGATAAACTTCTATCTTTCATGAAAACTATTGACCCTGAAGGAGTTTCTTTGCGGACGGCTCACCGACTAAAAGACGCAAGTACAGAGCAAAAGACCTAATTATGTTTGGCATGTCGACGGATATGACAAACTAAATCCTTTGGGTTTTGTATACACGGTTTAATTGACGGTTACAGCAGAAGGATACTTTGGTTAGAAGTTTCACAAAGTAACAACAATCCCAGAGTCGTCGCCATGTATTATCTTGAAGCAATTAGAAGGCTTCGGGTTGCTCCAAGACTTCTTCGTTGTGACCACGGAACGGGTTGACGGACAAAGCAGCAACTACATGCTCTCCCTTCGGGGATCATAAAAACCTGCCCTTATTGATAATTGGACTGGCACTTTATATTTATTTCCAGAAGATAAAAAGATTGAAATAAACCAAAATGTATTCATTGTTGGAGTTGATTTAATACAAAATAAATAAAATATTTAAACTGCACATTATTTTTATTAACTTTATTCAATGGGTCACACCCATGTGTACTTTCACTGCATTGAAATGATCAGAGTTTGAAATGAGTTTAGAAATTGTTTAATGAAGTTACGTCTATCAATAGCCTTAATGTAGTATTTTAACTGCAAGACAAAGGGTGCCTTTGTTTAAGTAATTAGTGTGATTTCATGCCCTTTGGTAGCTTAAAGGTCCTAGCCAAATGTAAAATGTAAAATGTGAATGCAATAGGAAGGGGCATAAGAAACTTTATACTTAAGTTTGGTAAATTTACAATTTCAAAAATGAAGTAGATACTAGTGCAGACATGGTATTTGAAAGTGTTTTGTTGTGATTTTGCATCGTCTTTTAAAATAGTAAATTGACAAACTCTGTACCAAATAGTAACTTTATTTCAAACAACCATTTCCACATGATGACTATAAGAATACAAGTATTTACCAGACAGTTTATTATTATTTAAACCACATTTCAACTAGAGCTTTGCAAGATTGAGCATTATACGCCTGACAAATGAGCCGTCGTTAATTTAGATCAGACAAGATGGGTGCTTTCGAAAACGAAAGCATTCATGTTTCCCCTATATGTCATTGGATGGAAACGATTTTTTAACATAAAGATGGGATCATTAAATTGAGCTATCACAGGAAGTGATGGGTACCATTCTGTTGCAACATGGGAAAGGGAGTTTATTTGTTAAAATGATAGCCATAGTTATTGAACTTGGTAACGGGCCCATGCCATACAACGTTTAACCTTGAACTTTGACCTTCATCTTGAACTGATATTGGTCATCTTATCACACTTGACATGTGTGCAGAGTTATTTGTAAATTCCAGCAGGGGTTCAAAATATATAGAGTGGACGCATGAGTTTGACCTTAAAATGTCACGTTGACCTAGAAGTGACCTAAGTCAAACATGTGCTAGCACATCATCCCATGGTACTGTACATTTGTGCCAAAATTAAACTGAAGAAAGGGTAGCCCTCAGGAAACAAGGCCTGAATGAGAAAACAGCAGCCTCGGTTTTATTGAAGCTGTTCATCAGTGGTAATGAAAGATGCCACACCACTGACGCCCCCTAGCGCATGAGCGGAACTCCATTTTCAAATGTAAACAAACATACAGTCAATGATCCCCGAGGACCAGAAAAATATGACTACACAATGATGAAGTACGGTCAAGTCATTTCAAAATGTCACCAATCCTTAGTTTATGGAGCGGATACAAAAAATCGTACAATGTAAAACCTTGAACTATGACCTTAACCTTGATCAAACATATGCACCGCACATCGACTCATCATACTTGGCATAGGTGCAGAGTATTTTGTAAATCCCACCAGGGGTTCAAAAGATACAGAACAGACACCAAATACAGTCATACAATGTTAAACCTTAAACTATGACCTTGACCTTTAACCGACATTGGTCAAACATTCGCACTGCACATCGACTCGTCATACTTGACATGTGTGCATAGTTATTTGTAAATCCCACCAGGGGTTCAAAAGATATAGAGCGGACACGAAAATGTGCCGGACAAACAGGCAGACAGACGGACGGACGGAAGGACAGACAACAGAGCTTAAAACAATATGTCTCCCCATTTGATAGGGGGAGATACAATTATTATATAATTAAACATAATTCATAAAACATAAGTCATAAGACATAAGTACTTAGACGTAAGTCATGATTCAGAATTCCTAAGACAAAATGGCACTAATAGGCTTCCGTATAAATGTGCAATAGACTCTTTATAGTAAGTTTCTTTCTATCAGTTAATAAAAAATATAAAAAATAATATTCGAAACCACACAATAGCTTCAAACGGGAACAACAAATATTGTAATATTCCTCTCGAAAAAAGTAACACGCTTCATTAATGATTAAAATAGAAAAAGAAATTGTAATAGGCCATTATATATGTACGGCAGTCATTAATTATACTTAAGGGCAAGAGAACACAATGTGGGGTAGAAAATATTCATCTAAAAATATATGCGTCACAATCACGAAGTGATATGTTGACTATCTGACATAAAAGTTAGTGTGACAAAATACTTAACTACGAAGCCTATAAGTACGGAAGCCTATTAGTGCCATTTTGTTTTATCAATTCTGAAATCTGACTTGCATCTTAGTACTTGTGTCTTTCACTTATGTGTTATGTCTTTTGTGATCTTAATGATAAGCACCGACAAGACAGTTAACCAAGGACGGACGAAAACTCAAGAGGAACATATTCAAGTTATAGTAAGGAATAAACGCATATTATGCAAGCCTGATAATATTAATTATAGACGTCACAAAATTTCGTATTATGGTAAAAATGTTTTCTGCAATACGAACGTTGTATACCACGTCGTTGCCATATACTATAGCTTGGTAAGTGCTTTTCGGATAACACGATGAGCAGCTAAGACCTTAAATATGCATGTAGGTCAATAATAATTGTGCTTGTCATGAAGTGTGTTCGTATACTTTCAGATAATCTTCACAAGACAGATAGCGGTATACATTTGTACATTCTGATTATTCTCTGGATGTGCCTGTTGGTGCATCTTGTGTACCCAGGTACTGGAATGATACCATCTGATATGCATGCAACGGTTGTAGCCTGAACTTCACCGTAAAATTTGATAAAACAATATTTTTGCTGTGGATTGTCTTACCCTGAAATTGTTATATTCATTTGTTGTTTGGGTTAAATACCATCAAAATATCGTTGCGACAGCTTAGAAGAAGATTTAAAAGTTACAACTTACGACGTCGTATTTGATACACACCTGAACACATTGTTATAAATTATAGTGCCAATGAAATTGAGACACTCGGTCAGTGCATTGGTTACCGTTCGATGTGGAAAGGGTTGGTAAATGAACTCGTAGAATAACGGTTCCGAGAGATAAAGTTTGTCACAACCACTTTAAGTTTCCTCGACTTTATAAAAACCTTGCCTATACATTCTCGACGTCTTGCAGTTGGAGGAATGCGCTTCTTAACCACGCGGTGAACGGTGCGTAGACCAGGTACTTCACAGACACTTGATTTAGTTGAACTACCGGCCTGTTTCACATCTTAACGTAATGTTGCCCCATACATCAAATAATCTTTAAATAAACCACCTCATGTTTTACCAGCTTAAGACCCTTATATGTTAGCCGAAGATATGTCAATTAACTTTGGGTCAACATTTAGCAATGTTTATGTCGCGTGCCCGATTCGCTCCCTTACGTGAAGTTTAAGGTGATCACATAGCTGGAGTGCACCAACATTATGAACAAAACATAACAGACAGACACATCAAAGAAAACATTATGACATTGAAGACGGTAAATGAACGGAATATGATAGGCTGAAGCTTTGCAACAACTGGTTTGCAATGTACACACACAAACTTAAATTTTGCCTTTCATAACCCTTATAAGTCAACATAGTGTAACAACAGAATTATGTCGAAGAAGCTAGTATAATAAAAGCATGCGACAACACATTACTGCATGAGAGATAAAGTTTCGTATAATTTGTATATTTTTCAGTTTCTATTATTTTTGTACATATAAAACTCTAGCTTATCTTAATAATTGACGGGACCACCTGCCAATAAAATATTTAAGTAAACTATTTATTATCTTTGAAATGTGCTTACCAAAAGAAAATGTATTGTTTTTGCTATCAACTTGAAAATAAAACTGATAAGCACCAAACACATTAGACAAATTGTGTTCTTAAAATGAGTTACTTATTAACATGACCAAAATGCGTGTATACCTTTTGAAGATTTTAAAAATAAAGAACATTGAACTATGTGTGCATAGTTGAAATTTAGTAATCTCCACCTTATCATGTAATGTTGATTATATATGAACATAACTTAATGACACTTTAATGCGATTCTATAAACTGTTGAAAAAGGTAACTTCCATTTCAATTTCTTTTCTTATTTTAGTTCTCGTCAGACTATTTTAAAGATGCTAGGTCTGATTTTTTTACCCTTATAATCGGTCACAAATCTTGCAATATGTTAAGTATACTAAAACAATTAACATTGCAAAAAGAATTGCAAAAGTTTGTGACAAATAATGTGCTTTTGGACAAAAAGAAAAAAACACAAAAACAACAAAACAAAAAATCAAACATAAAAACCCTTGCCAGAGCCGGGAATTGAAACCGGGACGTCTAGCACCCCAAAGCGGATGCGTTACCACTGCACTACTGAGTCAAGTGAGAGTATCGATTGTAGTCAAGCTGTTTAACTCTTTCGACGCAATGGGTCGAAACGTAAAACAACAAAGCCGAATTTGCGGGCCATACATTTTAAACAAATTATTTTTTTCTGAAATATTTTTACATGCATAAATAACTATATTTGGCAGTTCCTCATACTTACGGGAGTATGTTTTACTGTTAAAGTATGGTTAAAATGTTAGATGTAAACAATTCTGACCTAAACGATACAGGCATAGCATCTTTAAAGCACTTTTATTAATGACTTAAACAATACAAAAGTGATAAAGAAACGCCAACATGACAGACAACATCAGCCGCGACGATATGTGTGAAGCTTCCTGATACGGTTTGATACATGACATTTATCCATACACATAACGCAAGGGCTTCCCATTCTTAGTTTAGATAACATATTAACATAATTGTACTCCACAACTTTGTTGCCCGAAACGGCGTTTCAAATGTTCGATGTTTTGTAAACCGTAAAACGGTTGCATACAGATTGTATATGTAATGTTATGTAATGTTTTCTGAGTCTTATTCCACAATGTTTCGTCAGTCCCACTAAAAACACTTTATTTATGATTCAAACAACGCAAGCAGTGATAATTTTTGGTCTGCGTTTTGCGTTTTTCACGCACGTTTCTGGGGAAAAACGCACAGTTTCAAAATATGTGCGCTAAAAAAACGCAATGATTTTAGACAACGAAAAAAAGTTCGAAATTAATACTTTGCAGATGTTGATGCATTTTTTTAGTCTTTGCGTTTGTCTTTGCGTTGTTTAAGTGATTCGTACGCATTAAAATGTTCTATAACACCGGTGACGTAGGTATTAGTGGTTCCCCATTCTATATATAGATGGTGACGTCACTACGTTATTATCAACCCTATACTAGACTGCAGGATTATCCCCTATTTGGGGGATTTGTGCTTCCGCAAATATAGTTCGCGTAGGATTGACGAATTTGGAAAATTGCCTTTAATATATAGTTTACGTGTATAAAACGTAAAGGTAAATGCATAATACATTTGAAAATGTATGTCTATTTTATTATATATGTGTTCAATTGAGGCAATAACAATTTTGATAAAACAAGTCGAAAATTCTAATTTCACTTTCTCTTATCATCATTTATCATGAACAAGGAGGATAGTGAAAGTAGCTTGAAAGTAGTGCGATCCCATGGTTCTTAGAGCGTAAATACACAGGTCATTAGACCGGTGTGTACACAATGATTGGTGCCCGTTTTGGATTGTTATAATTTCATAGTGCGCTCATTAACGTCGAAAACCAATATTGTTTTATGAAAAGAAACTTTATGTTAAACATGAATAGGTTTTATTTTGATAAAATGCATATGCTTTATTAATTATAATAAAAATAAATAATGTGTGAAGTCGTGTCAAAGAAAACATTGCTTTTTAATAAAAACAACATTGTTTTCCAAAAAAACATTGTTTTCCAACATGTGCACTTTTATTGGCTTGCCGTTCACGGCAAGCCAGTATTGTTTTGGAAAGGTATTTCCGGTTTGCAGTTCCCTGCTTTCTATTTTATGCATGCGAATGGTGATGGGAACCATTCGAGTTTCGGGCGGTTCCGATATTATTACGTAAACTACCGAACACTAGACGGTAATGGCCGAGTTGTTCCGATTAAGATGATGACATGCTATTTTTAGCGGAATGTATTCGCATCTAAGCTTGGCTCTGAGAAAATCGCCCTTAACTCATTTGTATATATATTGCTTACAAAACCCTTATGGTGTAATTAACAAAGGAAAGTGATTTATCCTTGGTCTTATCCTTAGTGAAATTAATGCATTTCAGCTTGTTTGAATACAACTTTGTGTATCTTTCAATGGCATACAGAACAAAAAGATATCTTAAGTATCAAAATATTCATATACGGTGCTACTTTTTCACTTACGGGCGATTTTCTATCCCATTGTTTTGAAACGAAAACTTATCACTGAACGCAAGCGATCAAAGGGACGGAATCTTGACAAATACGGCAGCGTTGATAATGAGTTAAGCTCCATGATCAACATAAAAATTGGTCCATACACACTCAAGCAAAGACGGCCCGTCGCTCATATTTAAAAATGTTATGCCTGTATCGTTTGATTTACATCTTACATTCTAACCATATTTAAACAATGAAACATACTGTTATTAAATGCGAGAAACTGCCAAATGTAGTTATCCATGCATGTTAACGTATTACAGAAGAAAATAAATTGTAGATGTGGGTGGCCCGCAAAATTGGATTTGTTTATTTATATTTTGTCTAATTATGCTGAGAAAGTTAAATAGTTGGACTTCACTCGATATGTTCAGTTGCCTCGGTGGTCCAGAGGTTACGCATACGACTGGGTCACGAGCGGTTCCGGGTTCCATTCCCAGCTTTGGCAAAGATTGTTATGTTGGATTTTCTGTTTTGTTGATGTGTTTGTACTTTTTTTGGGCCAAAACACACTATTTGTCACGAAAATTTGTTATTTCTTTTGCAATTTACTTCACAATTGAACATTTTGACTGATTATAAGGGTTTCAATATACATACATAGCATCTTTAAAATGTCTGCAAAAATATATGGTACGACAATTGGATTTGTACAAGAAATAAACGTTAAGATGTTGAACAGGGTTCCAAGACATAACAACTTAAGCACTGATATATTTTTTTCCTACCCACCTTACCTTGCAAGACAACATGGAACATCGGGTTGGTGCCAGTCGACGGTGTAAAAGGATGCAGCTGTGCCTACGGTTTATATTCAGGTTAGTTTGTGCATTTTATTTTGGATTTGTTTGTGGTTGGTAATTAAACAACTACGTCAGTTCACGTTATGAGTTTTTGTGTTTTTATATTATTTATTCAGCATAAATCACAATCAACATGTCACACAATGTAAAACAGGTCAATAAGACATAAACTTATTTATACCATTTCAATTTAAGAATTTATACAAATAAAAACAGATAAAAAATAAAATATAAATTTTACAAGATTAAAAAAAAATTGCACTCATTATACCTTTTATAATACTCTATAAATCATATATATAATTATTTTAATAAATTGGGAGTACAGCCATGTTAATGTGTTCATAGACTTTGGATGGCACAAAAAGAGAACTCTCTTATTTTCATTGTGGTCCATGGTAATAAACAAAAGAAGAAAAAATGAACTGGGATGAATAACTCAAGATAACTTCAAATCTGTGTAGAAGATAATGATTTAACAATGAAAACATAATTTACAGCTTTCGAAAGCGTAGATAAAGGTTTCTTTAAAAGGCTACCGCCTTGTGATTTAAGTATAACAGGTAAACCGAGAAAACGATGATAATAGTGGTTTGTTTTCTTCCGGCCGCTATAAAACATGCGCGCAAAAAGTCACGTGAAACTAGCCGCTGTTCCCTTTTCTTATCGACCACCATCTCTAACATGTTATATCTCACATGTGGTTTATCATATTTCCTCACATTTACGCACTATATTGTTAGTGGGCCTTGATTATAAGCAATAATGGAAAGATTATTTAACTTGTTACGACATAAATGCAACGTAAATTTGTTTTTTAAGGTCCGGTTTGGGGGAACGAGTACCGTGACGTCTGTTGAGATACAAGGAATTGATTTCAACGACTTTGTACAGCAGTATCGACTCCAGCGAAGATTGTGCCACTTTTCAACCTATCCTCGACGCGTCTGGCAATAATGGGGTATTCGGTGTTACATTAGTTTGGATGGGATGTTGCGTTCGTCGCGTTTGTAATAACAAAGTCACAGAAGCAAGCTTGTCGGTTTGGGGTAAACGTGTGTTATCCTCTTTACTACACAAGCACTGGCGGCCTTCCAAAATAATCCAGATCTGTTTATAGCCTAATTGACATCGGCATCGTATATATCTCAAACACTGGACTATTTCTAGCAGCAACAATAACGAAAACAATTTACCAATTCCAATGTGACTAGAAATCTTTCCATTCGCATGACCCTACATTAAACGACTGGGTTATCCGGGCGCGTACATCAGTCGGACAACTACTAGTATTTGTTTTAACTACCAGAAACAGTAGTTAATCACGTTAAATAAAATGTTAACATGATGTCTTTGTCGTTATACATTCTCTTTTAGTAATTAAAACTGTTTAACTTAAACGTAATGCCCTGTTCAGCTTTTCCAGGGAAACACAGACGGAGACAAAGTGGTATCAAGCCCTCTACCTACACCCGTCACCGCCCTGTGCCTTCGAATGTTTCCGACTGTATGGACCGGCTGTGCGTGTTTGCGACTTGAGGTGCGGGGTTGTCCGCCAGCGTAATGGGTCGACGGCCCCAATATAAGATATATATTTGTTTATGATTTAAAGAGTGTGTGTACAGTGTACAAGATTAAAACAATTGTAATAAGTGAGAAAGTAACATGTAAACTGTCTATTATTGCAATATTTTTTTATTGCAATACTTGGAACTTCATATATACATGCCGAATTGGGTAAACACTTTATTGTCAAACTACTACTCTTGTTTCAAAACCTTTTCCGGGAGCATCACCCAGTTCGACCAGCTCTTGGTTCTTACTGTAAAGGTGAAATACGATAGATATATTTCTGAATAAAGTTTGATAGATTTAACCTTTTTGTGTGTTAATACATATACAAAACGGAGATAAATTGGTTCCGACGAAGACTTGTTTGCATTTGGGACAATAACAGTATCGGTATATTTGAAATTCACACGTTGTAAATGAAGCTGCCACATCAAAGTCATTCCTGAACTCTATGTTTCCAATGCCCAATCCATATATTCATTGATCCTACAGTTAACTCCTTTTTTTTTCAAGCATGTTTATATACTACCTGAATTGTAGCGATGAAACGCTTACAGATCATCTGCGTTGTTTTTGAATTTGGCTATAGTCCCACTTAAATTCTTATTAATAAATTTCCATGACACAGCCGAAAGATAAGTCAATTTATAACCAAATGGCCCAAAGTATATACTGCAGCATAGCAGAGTAATGTAACAGGGAATAACCGACGATGGTGATCTTGGGAACGTCAGTAGTGTGTCACTTTTCATAACAATTAATAAAGATTGAGTAATAGAGGCCAAAATTTTGCAGATGCAGGTTTTGCTTCTTGACGACATTCCTTTATCTCTGATTGTTTTCTTCAATATCAACTGAAGCGATTTAAAGAAAACTGTCATTATTTTACTTTTAAATTGTATTACAATATACTTTCCGGCGACTTTGCGATAATTAATTAAACTCCTGATAAACAGCTCTTGCGAATTATAAATTGCATTGCGTAAAGTGACTATGCCAACATTTACCTATTTTTAAAATGCGTTTTCCCTGCAATTATATTTTTCAAAGCCTTTAGAAAAAGAAGTGTGTATATTTACATTGATATTGTTCAACACATTGTTAGCAACAAGTGTTGAACATGTTAAAGCCAGTACAATGCAAGGTCTGCCAAAATCAATGTGTCCACTCCTAGATCAATTGTATCCATTACCCTTCTTCGTTTAGTATTTGATTTGGATGTATCAAGTGTTATACAGCTTTTAGCCTTGCAAGGTAACTTTTGTTCTTATTCTGTGATCGAACAATTATTAAACAGACTCTTTCCGTGTAAGACTTATAAAATGTTTACACTTCGTTACAAAATGTAGAATACTTCATTGGTAAAACCAGACCATTTCTGTATAGAATAATAACCATTTTGTAACATTTCTTTCGAAATCTTCGAACCTATCGCACGAATAGTTATGTTTTACTATACTGAAAAAGCAGCAACAGCTGCATTTGTTTTTCTTATGACAATTGCATTATGTTCGACAAACGTAGAAGAAATGAGGACGCAGTTCTTAAATAATAAACTTCTTGCTACCAGCTATGCGACCAAGCAGCCGATTTCACAGCTCCATTGCGTTCAGTGGTGTTCTAGAGATAGACATTCGGGCAAGTGCAGGATTGCCGGATATCACAAATCATCGAAGATGTGTCAACTGAGCATGGACTTTCAGTTCTATCTCTTGAACGTGGCCGATGAGACGACAGGAATCTTTTTAATGGAAGAAGGTGATACCTATATTTCGTGAAGTTATAAAAATTCTCACTAGTTCAAATTATGCGCTGTAAGCTAGCTTGTATCATTTCCTGTATTTTAGATCCGCACGAATATTTTACTTAACTAAAGTTTATTGATTAAGGATTCATTTTTATACTCAATATGTGCACACAGTAATAGGAATTAGTTTATATATTTGCACTTGAAAGATCAATACACGATGACTTTTTACATAGCGTTGATAACTACCTTAGCTGGCATAAATGTCATTCGTTTCAAACAAATAAAATACCCCTATTCAAATATACAGCACCAGCGTGCGGCACAGTAGAGTTGTTAGTCAATGGAGGAGGTAGTCCCATTCCTGATAGTTACATGACGGCGTCCACTGTGTATAATCCATCACACCCAGCCAGCTATGCAAGACTTAATCGTGCAACGGCTTGGTGTTCGTCACAGGCGGAGGCGGATGCCCTTGTACCAAATAATTACCTTCAGGTTTGTTTGAGCAGGTTTTTAGGGTTGTAATATGGTTTGTTCACGACATCTTTTAACCATTGAATATCACGGCGGTCTGTCCATATAACCAGCGTTAACTAGGAATAGTCTGTTTATACTGCAAACCTAAAGGTTACACTAAACACAAGAATCAACAAAATGCCACTTATGATTTAAATTGGTCACTCAAATGTATATATTAATTATGTTGTATCCCTATTTGGAAATAATATCACAACAGTATAATGCGGATTATTTATAAATTTAACAGATTAAAATATTTTATAACTAATTTCACAATTGGACACAATATATCAGTTTTAAAGCCTCAGTTTGCTATATTATGTATAAAAAACATACGTGTAAAAGTTAAAGACATGTACATACCACTCTTGATGTCGTGGAGAAACCAGCACTACTTAATATGTGCGTATAGTGATATTTCGTTTTTACACAGGAACATATGGCACAACCACAAACAGTTAAAGATATATTAATTAAGTATTTTGCACATACTAGTAGTAAGTATTTTTTGAAAATAGAAAGTAAACGTAAAATACCTTAACAAGTCATAATGAAAATTTTATTTCAGAAGTAGTAGTGTTTTTGTGCTAATATAAACACGATTAAATGACATTTCTACCCCAGACCTGTACATTTCAATTAATATCCTTCTTTGTTGTTGGCCACTGTTGGCACTGTCCCTCAAAGGGTTCTCAACAATTTGACCAACACATAAAAACATTGAACATTGACTTCGGTGGGATTTAAGCAAGGATGAAACGATTTTCAAACCTTATAGATTGTGTATTGATAAAGGTCCAGTTTTGGGGTGCACGTACTGTGACGGCTGTTGAGACCCAGGGAAACGGAACTCCTGGAGGAACTGCGTTTGTGAAGCAGTACCGGTTGGAGTTCAGCATGGACTGTATCACTTTCTACCCAATGCTTGACGCCATAGGAAATAATAAGGTACTATGTGTTATGTCGAGACTATTTTTAGTAGCTTTGTCCTGTTCTAACAAGAACGTCACATCACACAAGTCATTGATCCTAACCGGGTTTTCTGTGTTTACACAAATGTACTTGTGTTTTCCTATTTACTCTTCGAGCAACTGATAGCATTTTATTCCTGTCAGATAATTATGAGACACATCCAAACACCGGACTTTGCACAATGTGTAGAATCATTTACAAAGAAAACTGTTGCTTCTGTTGGTATTCGAAATCCATACTTCTCTATTTGCAAGTATCAAACTGAGTGGCTTTAACATTCAGTAAATGTATTTTAGTACCTAACGGCACTGTTCTGTTAAAGAACGACACAATTGCAAAACCGCCGTACGGCATTTGCACGGTGTTGCAAATATAGAGGAGTCTCAACTTCGTCGAACAAAGGTCGTTAAACGTTTAAGAAATATTCGTACAAAGTTCGCGAGACATCCTTACGAATTAAAAGGGGTATTTGTAGAATGTTGGCGCACCATTTTGAGTGATGTTCGTGCAGCCTTCGCATTTCTGTCATATAAAACATATCTCGCAATTGTTGTTTAGTTTTTGCCAAGTTCTGGTGCGAACTATTTACCAGTTAGTCAGACAACGGGTTTAAATAGAAATACAAGTGATTGAAGGAAATGGAGTAGTGTTAAGGCTGCATGTTAGAGTTCTGTTAAAAAATGTACTCAATGTATTTCAACCTACGATATTTTACTTAAACAAAATGCTTCATATAGATTTTTCAGGGGAACACAGACTTACACACCGTGGTATCAAACCCTCTTCCTACACCCGTCACGGCCCAGTGTCTTCGAGTGTTCTCTCTTGAGTGGAATAACCATCCGTGTTTGCGTCTTGAGGTGAATGGATGTCCGTTAGCGTAATCAGTCAGAAGACCCCAACAAACTGATAATTGATACAAGTAACTATGCTGTAAAATGTAACCACATTCACAATATTTCAGAATGTGTATTAAGAATGCATGTTACATGTTAACTGTCTACTATTGCATTGTTGCTATTTAAATTATAATCCTGATAACACCAATATATATTAATTAAAATACTTTGTTTTAACAAACAGAAGAAGAAGGTTATAAAAATTATTTGCTTTTGTTATCAACGTTTTAGCGAAGCCAATTGTACTTTAATTGACTTAACGAACACATATATTCTACTGAAACGGACATATACCTCCTATATAACTACTTTAAAAGTACATGTACATTGTAACACATTCTGAATAAAGTTTTATAGACGTGAACCCTTTCTTTGTATTTTACACACACACACTACTATATATTATATATATATTAATGAAGATAAAAAGGTAAATACTAGAATTCATCTGAAATGTGCTATGGCCACCAAGTATATTTTTGTATTATTACCACTAGCTCAAAATTGGGAAACCGAAAACCAATATCGGCATTGTTTTTGCCTTTTGAATATTGTAGTAGGGACTGGCCGAACGTAACCCGGCGCATGCGCGGACAGGTAGTATTCGTCACTCTTGATCCTAACCTCGTACAGAACACTTCGTGAATATGCACTACATGCTGTATTCTGCGAAGTATCCAAAGAAGGCTACCGAAAAGGTACGCCGCCTTCTTTAATATCTATGGAAGAGTTCTTTAATACGGTTAAGTGTAGTAAGGAGAGATCTATGTCGATTACAGAATGCATGTGGTATGATGTCAAAACTGTTTAACACCCTCATAATGACTTATTTAGTATGCACTAGTACTGGCGTAATGAAAATGTTTTGAAGACGACAGTACGGTGTTACTTGATTAAGCATGAGGATATATGTTTCGGCGACGGGTAAAGGAACGCAGTTATCCGTATACATGTAGATCGTTTGTTATAGACTAATGCTTTGGATATCCTCTTCATTTCCGACCCGCCTAACTATATTCTATAATGCCTTATCAGAATCTCAGATAGGAATATATCTTATATCAAATGTCCCTAATGTTACGCCACTTAAAAGTAATTTCTATGCTATGACTGGATCTTTCAGGTCAAAAGTGTTTACATTTTACATTTTAACCATATTTAGGCAGTGAAATCTACTCTCGTAAATATGAAAATCTGCCAAATATAGTTACTCATACATGTTAAAACATTACAGAATTTTTTTTGTTAAAAATGTCTGGTCCGCACATTCGGCTTTGTTTATTTACCTCTCGACTCATTGCGTCGAAACATTAGAAAAAGCTTGACTACAATCCTTACTCACAGTTGAATCGGTGGTGAAGAGGTAACGCATCCGTTTTGGATGCGAGAGGTCCTGGGTTCAATATCCGGCTCCGACAAGGGCTTTTATGTTGTTTTTTTTGTTTTGTTGTTGTTGTTGTCCGTTTACTTTTTTGTCCTAAAACACATTATTTGTAACAGAATTTTGCACATTTTTTTTGCAATGTTAATTTTATTAGTATACTTAAAATATTGCAAGATGTGTGACTGATTATAAGGGTATAAAAGTACAGACCTAGCATCTTTAACTAGACAAGCTGGTCGGAGACTTGTACTCATATTTGACCTCGGAAACTGAAGGCTCTCTATTCCTTTCCTGTACGCATACCTTTAAAGGGGAGCTGTCTGATTCTTTCACTAATTACAATTATGTAGGAAACACAAAAGTAAGTGCATCGATTAAAAAACTTATACCAACAAATGCACATTAAGCGAGATATTTCTAACTGAAATATTAAAATCATTCTCAGGGTTTTAATAGAGGGAGGTAATACACTACT
>Ga0224511_10001155_pt1 | contig 15232 bp, 12 predicted proteins | sample SF_May12_sed_USG_2_FD_169988 | JGI IMG/M metagenome (GOLD analysis project Ga0224511, IMG submission 169988) | Sediment microbial communities from San Francisco Bay, California, United States - SF_May12_sed_USGS_8_1 | ecosystem: Environmental > Aquatic > Marine > Sediment | place: USA...
GGGGGGGGCCTCCAACAAACATGATGATGGTGTGACTGTCCGGCTGAATGTGAATCACAACAGTAGAAGACTGGCATATTGCCTCTGATTGGCAGTACCAGTAGTAGCAGAGATCACATTTCTGTCAGTATAATATATCATATAATTCCAAAACTCACAATTCTGTCACGCTTGGTAGTTCACTAGTTGGTTGGAATTAGTCAATTACGTTAGTCGTTACTATGTTTACTTAGTTGTTTATTTAGTTCCTGAACTGAATAACTAACATTAGCAACCCAGTGACTGAGTCAGAGTGAGTGACTGTGAGTGACTCAATCAATCACTAATTGAGTGAGTGACTGATTGAAATAATGAATTCATTGATTAACTCAATAAATAACTGATTAACTCACAACTGAGTCAGTGGATTAACTTCATTAACTTAGCTTAACTTAACAAGTTAACTCAGACTCAGAGTCAGTCAGTAACGTGAGTGAGTAACTGAGTAACAGTAAGTGAGTAACTCACTCTCTTTGTTCCTTCAGTTTGATGGCTGCTTCAGCTTCAGATCTGGCGGAAAGGCACGCGTTGAGAGTCGCCACACTGCGACCTTTTTTTCTAGGTTGGACATTCTCCTTGCTCATTTCCCACTCTGGGGGATTCTCGTCGACATCCATGGTTACTCCACTGATCAACTTCAACCTCAAGTTCAAGCCTGATTTACTGAACCGCGATATTTTCAAACGCGAATATAGCCCTTAAATGGTACACTAAATTCTCTTTGGGGGTTGTATATGTATATTGTCGTACCGCTCTGCGCCGCTTATTACCAGGTACACCCGCAGAACCAGCGGAGTGAGTGTCCAAAGATACTTCATCGTCGTAGTTCCTGATGAATACTTGTACCATCACCATAGAGTTATCCTACCCATGACCACCACAATAGCTGATTACGAAAAACTAGAGTCCTGTGACTGAAACAAACGTGCAGGCGTCTCCGTCTGCTTCACAGTTTTTGCATGTCTTACATTTAGTTGTCATTGATGACAGTTACCAGTCCCGTTCTACCTGCAGGCAGTCCCGTTCTACCTGCAGGCATGCACGCAAGGCCTGGAATGCAATTAAACTCAGTACTAGATTGCGTGACAGGATGAAACCTTTTAGTAGCAAAACATGTTTACTGTATATTACTCGTAGTCGTATCAACGGTTTATTGCCATTAGGAGGATTAAATGAAACACTATTCTGGCAGTGCCAGCAACTAAGGGTATGTAAGGTCAAGGAATGATCAGCATTTTCTTGAAAATGGAGGGCCATTCTTCATATGATACAGGTACCGTCGATAGCGAGCTATATGTATGCATATTTTGCCTTTCAGTTACAAATAGCATGGAATAAAATGCTGATCCGAGTTTATATTGGAAAGCCCTAAAGGGTCATGAAATAAGGTCCGCACTCACGAACGCTGAAAATGTTTTTATTGCCAGTTGCCATAGACAAAACTATTTATTTAAGCAGACCCTACGATCGATCGAATCCTCACCCAAAGATCGAGGGAGTCTGCGCAATTAACCAGGCCAGGATTATCCTAATGCATAATAATCCATAAAAAGTAACATCCATTAGAATAATCCTGATCTGGTTGTGCAGACTGCGGGACACCCTGGGATTTCTTTAATTAGATTGGGTATTACAAGCGTGTAATATAGCGCACTGCTTCATCATCATTACATGAAGAGCAATGTCTCCATGTCAGAGGTTAGTAGCTGAACTACAACATGTACTACTAGACTAGTAGCATGTCATTCATCCATCGAGTTATCTTGAGAATTTATTCAACATAGTCCAGTGTATTCTTCAGCGCATCCCATCTATACTTGATGTATTAACCCAGGGAGAGAGGGGAGGGGAGGGAGGGGAGGAGAGGGGATCCACACACAACCAGCCCAGAATTATCTAAAGTATACTAATCCATAGTGTATATATCCATCAGAATAATCCTGAGCTGTTTGCGCATGGAGCTGGGAGGGGGAACCCATTAAGTCTCGTGGTGAATCTTTCAGTTGATAACGCAATCGTTCGCACAATATGATAGAGTAATGTTCTGATTGATATGATGCTGGTGAGTGCATACAATCATATATAAACATCTCTTTCAATGTCTGGGAGCTCTCTGTGTCAATAGATTTTTTTCTACAAGCAGATGCCTGCTCTTTGTGTCCAGCGCATGATCTAATGAGTTGATGGAGCACTGAGTCATCAAATAGATAATAGGTTATATGGCGGGCATTCGCTACAACACAACAAGAAAACCATTATTAGAACAGTAGAAAAAATGGACATAATCGGGGTGATAACACGTTGTAACGGTGACAATTGTAAGCATAATGTAAAACTTATTGCTACTGTAAGAGTAAGACATGTGAGCATAGATCTATCAGCATACTATAGAAGTAGTCACTTACCAATTCACAGGACTGTAGGTGTGTAACAGTGGATAGATCATGTTTTTTCGGGCGAATGAACTCACCGACTGCACATCTGTCTCGTTGAGAGCCCATGTAAAGAGTGATAAGGCTGGGGTGATTGAGAATGCATGGTAGGAATTAACGGATGATGTCACTTCATATTATTATACTTGGTGAATAGTCTGTTATCGTACAGCCCTATGGACTCTAGTTTGGAATCCCAGGCCGGGAAACCCGTGAGGCTATAGCTACATTGATAGGCATCAGTGAATGGCATAAAGAAACTTTTTCACTGGATCAACGATTGCCAATCTCAAGGTCAAACAAACTTGTCAACCCATAAAATAAGTACCTTATCATTCTATGGGTTCACCTCCTACGTCATCAATAGAAATCACAGAATACTGTGATATAAATAAACTACACAGAAATTGATAAGATTATATCACAGTATGTTAAAGAGCAAACAACTCCATGTTCGCGTAATTCAATTAACTGACATATCTATTCTTTTCATGAAATTTACAGTAAGTCCAACTGAACTGTTTGGATTTTATGAAGTTTGAACGCAATGAGACTGTCCGTGGGGTCCACCTTGTACTGCAGACTGATTGCCGAGCCATTTATTGATATCAATCGCTAGCCAAGTGTGTCAAAAACATCAGCTGTAATCAGATAGTCTTCCTGATTATCTTATTAGGGGGTGGCTTCTCATGCATAAGTTTATTTTCACACAAGGGGTCACCTCGCAGTGCACATGAGGTGATTTTACGAGCAAATAAGCTCGAAGAAGCTCAAAACTAGATCACTAGAGCTGAATGACACCATAGTTGAGATAATACCGCTTGCAAACATGGCCTGTAGATTCCCAACTTTCTTACATTAAACTATTGTGTACACATAGAATCCAGATGGCACATGGTTCCCAAAAGCAGCCTTCAGTACCCCCTCATTTGGTTATTCTGCCTAGGAGAATAACTCTATATTGAACAACCAACTCTGTTCTCGCAGTTAATAATGTTGTGCTGATTGTTGGACACGCAGTGAGTGCTATATATGCCTGCATCACATTGGTTACTCTAGTGACCCCCCCCCTGAAATCATAGTTATCCGCCACAACCTATAATCGCAGACTCCCCCACGAATCTTTTCTGTCATATAAGCATCTCGGCAATGTAATCCACTGCCGAGCGAAAATAATTATAGACTGTATATGATCTCATCGAGCAAAGAGATAGGAGGATGACTTTATGCTCGAAAATCTCAAGGCTGGCAATGTGATGTAATGATGATTTGTACGCAGGGCGAGGTCAAAATACATGTCTACAAAATGGTTGCAGCAAAGTCTAACATACAGGATATTGATTTTGAGCAATGCATATCCACGCCAACACTATTTTGACAAATAACTGTTTTGTCCGAAAATGACTTTCTCAGTTCAGTGCCATGTCACTGATCAGTTCAGGGGCCCTCAATTCAGAGGAAATTATAATTTACTAAAACCTAAGCCCTTTGTTGACTCTCACCATTCAAGCAACCGCTCACTCCAATAGCATAATTGCTTTTTGTGGTGAGGCTGAGATAATTTTCGATCTGTGGCATAAAGTAATGTACATTTTGTTTCCATGGAGAACAAGAATATCATTCCAAAATCCACATCACAATCTGGTGTATGAAACAGCGTAATAACTGCCTTCTAGCGGATGTGATTTCTGCTGCAGGAGAAGTGTGACCGCCCACAGCGCATCAAAGCTGTACTCCCAATCTCATTTGATTTGAAGAAGCGTTTTATATAGAAACTTGCGGGAGAAGTGGTACGCAGAAATGGGTCTCTCCAACCCCTCCTGCCCCCCCACATCATTGCTATACATGTAAGTTGTTGATTTTCTATTCTAGCTTTACGAGTTGATTGTTGCCCAAAGTATGCATGACAACCAAGGGTAAAAGCATTATTCGCAGATGCGGTCCAATGTGGTCTTGTAACCAAAGCCCAAAAGGTCAAAACAACACCAATATCTAGGTTGAAAAATATTCAAGGCACATATGAATCATAGGTCACTGCTACAGTTACTGTTTGGTTTTATTGCACCCTCTTTGATGGTTCCATGACAGCCTGCAACAAGTGTTCGTGCACATCCAGTAGCAACCTCACAAAATGGGGGATAGTGACATTTCACAGCAGGTGATAGACAAAAACAAACCCTTGCACTGTGCAGGAGCAAATCTCAGATATTCTGATTTTATCTAACCTCCTTTCAAAACGGCAACATATTTCAGTAGCCATGTGCTCTTTGAAACTGAGGGGACTTCGGTATAAATCACAATACTCTTCCTTGCATACCGATCACTAGCATCGATCTATTGACAGTTTTATGACTCATACCATCAGTGAAACATCAGACAAAAAGGTGATCTTTCATAACAACCTCTGCAGGTATCAGATCCTGAAGTTTCCTAATGATGCACCCAGGAACAGCTGCTAAATCTGCTAAATTGAAAATACTCAGTAGGCTTATTTCCGCATGCTCATGCTGGTAAGGAGAGAAAAGAATGACAGTAATAACTAGCAGGCCATTAGGGTGCAGCTTTTCATTCACGACCAACACGTTCCCATGCATACAGCTCTTTTGGCTACCACTACCAGTCCTAAGGATTAACCAACAGAGTAGCCTACATTGTTCAAGGTAGATTCGTTTTATACGCGGTCAGTCAGTTAGTCAACGAAGTTGCTCGTTGAATATGCAACCAATGGGAGAGTTCTAGTGTCTGGCTCCCCGCAGGTCAATCCTGCATCAAAACAGATTTCTTTTCGCTATATTTTGAATTTTTTGTGATTTCCGTAATGTGGTCAGTCTGGAATTGCACAGTGAACTTGCTATTAGTCAATTGTCGATGAAGGGACAGGTCAACGAACAATCAACCAAACAGAAGACGCAGTTATGTGCCGCTTTGGATCTCCATCATATCTCAGAATATGGATAGACATACTAGTCCCATCTATCCATATACAGTAAATGGAGCGAACTTCCAATAAACTTCTTTTCTATGTTCCTGCTGCAATGTATCTCCATATCGTCCACACACTAGCAATCGGCTGGTGTTTTGACCCGTTAGCCTGAGTATGCAGATAATTGTGAACAAAAGTTGCCCAGCAAGATGAGTGTCCCATTGCCACTTCAAATGACCAAGAGTAAAACCCTATTTTATACGGAATAACAGACTAAAAGTAACATCTGCACACTCAGGTCCATTGTAGTCTTATAGCTGATGTCTTATGTCTTATAGCTCCAAAGGCATGGACAAGTTGCTTATAGATGTATATCAAACCATGAGATGAAAACCAGGAGGGGTCTCCGGGCACGGCCAGCTTACATGTACGCTTACCTAATGAGTGGCTACACGTGATTACCCAACATCAGAATTCAGTTCAGGACATCCATTGCTCAGTGTCAAACCAAGCGTAACATTTCATTCTCAGGATCTCCCAGGGTTGTACAACTTTTGGTCCGAAGCTATATGGACCATGGAATATTCCATGATGTAAACAATTGCCTTCACATTTTTAGAGCCCTAGAGGACTCTAAAGTTGTGATTACTTCTCATTGGTGAATAAAGTCGTAAGCAACCAATAGCTACCAGTGCACACGCACATTCCTCGTATTTAGTGAAGCGTCAGCTTTTGCTTGATCCTGTACTGTCAGTATTGCAGTTGCCATCTCATCAGTTGGTTGTGTAAGTCTCATTGGAAAAAGAGCTCATTGGAAAACATGGCAGACATTCCAGCCCCAACAAGAAACCCAGAGATCAACCAAGAGTATCTCAAGGTTAGCATGCGATCATAGTTTTATTTGTCATAAGAGCATGTCGTGCATTACAGGGTGTTGAGAGACCACGTAGGCCCATCATGAGTATATCTGGAAAACAATACTATATGCAATGTTTATTACCTGTGTCGCGTTAACTGGGCTTAGCGATCGATCGCAGTGTGACCGATCGAGCCAAACATACTTTGCAGTAACCTGCTGCATTATTTAGTCGCTTCATATCGATATGCATTCCTTTCATTCATCTACGTAACATACAAACCACATAATTATCCCAAAACTAGACAGAGCAGTAGCTTGTCACTGGACAGCTAGAGTAGACACAGACAAGTGGCTTGGTTTTCAAATACCAGTTGGCTGACCACAGAAATTCTCGTTTTATGTGACCTTCAGGCTATTAAGAGCTTATAGCTAAACCCGGAGCCAAAACCCTGGAATTGCCATTTCCGAAGTGGATTGAACCTCATTTTCAATTTAGATCTTTCGCAACCTTTGCCACTAATCAAACCAAGGCTCCTGACGAAAGTGATCAAACCATCATCTCCCTATAAGGGGCTGACATGTTGGTCATGATAGCTCAATGGGAGAATGTCTGCCCACTCCATGGCCCGGGTTCGATTCCCAGCCGTGGCGGAGAGCCGATCACATTCTGCCTTCCTTAGCCAGCGTGGAGAAAATGGCTCAATCTTCTCACTAGGTGTATTCGCGTGATTTCGGTCAGACACAGATAAAAAATAGCGATCATGCGAACAGACAGGCACAGTTATAAAATGCAAGAAGTTTCTGGCACATTGGAGTTGTCCTCTCTCGGTGTCTTGCGTGTCCAAGGACAAAAAATTGCAGTCTTGTTTAGCAACAACGAAACGGCTCGTGAAGCGACCAGAGAATAAGTACGCGATCGACAGATAGCCTGGACATTTGGGCAACCTGGACACTTTATGAACTAGCGCGCCCACTTTCAGACATAGAATTCTGTTTGTGTGATCGAATTCACTTTCAGACACAACTGAGATGCACTTTTCAGGCGCACTTTTGAGCAATGGAACTGAGAATGCATCTATAACTCTGTTTCAAACGCCAAAACCCGATCACTCATCACATAACCTGTGTGCATCGAGGAGGAAGGCCGAAGTCGAACCATGGACAGACAATTGCTGACATGAAAACAAAACAAGGGGCTATGGTTTTTACCTACTGAGACTGACATTTTAGTAGGATTTCAGAAGAAAGGGTAATGATTTATTGAATGACTATCATAACCCCCATCTTGTATGATAAGCGGCAGTGGTTTTTCTGGACTATTTAAGCCAGTGGTTGATGGTTTTTGTCAGTCTTGAACAGTCTTGAGCTTGCAATAAAATCATGCATGCAGTTGACTAGCAAACACATCTTGATCATGTGGCTAGCTTAAGCTCGATTCAACAAAAACAGCACAACATTAGTGGACACAAGAAGCTCCAAACAAAGTGTGTTACTGTGGTAGTGTCAAATTCGTCTTTACTGAAAGCCTGTTCAGAAGTGTTCAAGGGACAAACTTCTGAATAGCCCGAAGTGTATTCACCTTTCCGCTCCAATGCTCATATTGGTATCAGCCAACTGTACTTTATAGATATTTACCTGTAGAATTGTATCCATAGAAACGGTAATTTATCCAAAACTATATATCACCACCCACAGACAGAGCGTAGGAAAATTATTTTTGACACAACCTCATAAACTAAATGCCAACTAAATTGTACAATGAAGTTGTTATTGTGCAGTTTTCTGGCTGGATTTTGAACTAAATTTGACACTGCCTGCCACAGGGAATAACTATCAATTACACATCTGTCTAGAACTGGTTTATTCTGGTGGTGTTTCACCAATCATAAGAGGATCAATCAGTAATGGGGGGAACCATTATCTGTGAGGTATTTTCAAAAATAGAGTGAAAAAATTTATATTATCATAGCAGATCTTCAAATAAAGTATCAAAAATTAACTATATCGCCATGTATGAAAGCAATAATAAGATAAGGTCATCATGCTTTACATCAACTCTATGAGTGCAAACAATGGACCACCCTGAAAACATGCCACTGGACTAGTGATGCTATCCATGTAAAACAAGAGGATCTTATCCTAGCTTGATGCACAAACTTAAAACAGAACCTGCATGAGTCACCTGGCCCAATTTGCTACCCACTAAGACACGGCTTCTTACTGAATACTGAAATAGATGGTCACCCTTGTATATATTACGAACAAATGTCGTTTCCCTTTTACAGATCTTTATAAACAATGAATGGGTTGACGCGGAAAGTGGTAAAACCTTTGACACTTATAACCCTGTGACGGGGGAGGTGATTGCTAAGATTCAGGAGGGAGATGCTGCCGACATCGATAAAGCTGTAGCAGCTGCTAAGGAGGCTTTTAAGCTGGGAGCTCAATGGCGAACAATGGATTCCACAGAGAGGTTTGTACGGGGTATAACGGAAGGTGTAACCCTTTTATTTGAGGGCTTTGATGCACAGGTAAGCCCGGCACAGGTAAGCCCGGCACAGGTAAACCCAGCACGGATCATTTTTCTTACTCGGGCCCATTTAACAGACCACCAGGTTTGTTGAAATGGCAGGAGCTAGGACAAATGTGAGGAGCTGGCCTGGCCACAGTGACCTGGATCTGAATTAAGGTTCTCACGGTTGCAAGCCCTGGGCTTTTATCACTGGACTATCCCGCTTTCCCCAAACATTATTCATGTTACAGAGATACCACCCAGCCATAGAGTTATCCTCCCCTAATACTAGTTGTTTACCCTAGATGAAAACAGTTATTTCATTCGTGCTATCATTGGATACCCGAAAAATTCCACCCTTTCTACCCAGCGATATTGCTTTGGTTGCACTTCCGATATAACAGCGAGCATTATGCATCCAGGATTGGTGCATTTTTCCTCTATTGCGACCTTTCAAGATGATCTTTGTGGCAAAGTATTTTTGCAGGATTGATTTTTCGAACTAGTAAATAGGAATACCACATCACAACCAGTGCCAAATAGCCCAACAATATTCAGATCAGATTTATGCTGTGCATTTGGGTTGCTCAGGCCTGCCTGGATTTTCTCGGAGCAGTAGTTGCCAAACCACTCTCAATCATGCGTAAGCTTACCAAACATAGCCCTGCGTGGTAGAATCTGGTTGAAGATTATCCTTTTATAGTAGGTCAATATTCTGGCAGGCTCAACTCGCTTGTTGTACTCGTGGGGCTTTCTGCATGCACGGATGGGGATTGCTCTAAGATCTAAAATCTGGCACAAAAAATAGAACAGCTCGCTACTAACCTTCAGTAAATGGCTTGTAATGCATTCAAAGCTTTTGTACAACTGGGATTAAATGAATTGCAGATGGTATCAAGTCATTCCGGTCATTGACCCAGATTCTTACTTTGAAACATTTTGGCATTTGAATTGAAAGCTTCCAGATTGAATTGTTCATTAGAAATGCATTTGGCTTGTATTGTCATTTAAATCAGCACTGGCACCAACAAGGCTTTGTTAACCGTGTTGCGTTGCATCACTTTTCAGGGGCCGACTGCTGAACAAGTTGGCAGATCTTATTGAAAGAGATCGACAGATGTTGGCAAGTCTGGAGACTTTGAATAATGGCAAGCCCTACAAAGATTCCTACCTTTTAGATGTCTGGCTGACTATCAAGTGCTACAGGTAACGCGTAAACCACACTCTGTGTATTAATGGAGCAATTGTCAAGATTATCCCACATATTGTGTGCTCAGTTGGTTTCATAGCTAGAGCCCTAAAAGAGCCGGGGTTCTGCTCCTTATTTGCCACTATTTTCTTTTAAATGATTTGTCGCCATGTTCATCGGATAACAAATCAGTTTGGTCAAAAATCTGGAGTTGTCTAACCTTTATCTGAGCAGATGGCCCACTATCCCCATATCTACACAAATTTACATGTTGATAAATGGTGTTACAGATATTACGCTGGATGGGCTGGAAAGGAGGAAGGCAAAACCGTACCTATTGATGGAAACTTTTTCTGCTATACCAGACATGAGCCAGTGGGCGTGGTGGGACAAATCATTCCAGTAAGTCGTAACCTCTCCCTCCGGATGGAAATCTAGCAGCCCCTGACAGGAAATGCGCACCATCAGCCGCACAAGAGTAATGAGCTCTTCAGGTCCATTAGAAGATGCAATTGGTTTGTTTGAAAGGCACGTTGCTATGGGTGTCTCGCCGGAGATAACTTCGGCACAATGTACATGACATTTCAGTTTGTATATGTCTTTCAACCGGGTGACGCGGCGGTTATTGGTCGATGTTCGATGCTGATCGAGTCATACAGCTGCTCAGATTTATTCCAAACGGCGTGTAAACTGTAAAGGCTGTAAATTCAGTGCAAACACAAACAGACTTGTGTATATCTCCTATTTCGAACCACATTGAGTTACATTGAGATTCTGGATAGTACTAGAGGGTTCCAAAGGTGCATTCTATATAGGCTCTATGCAAGCTTCTATTTAAACTACTTTTTGACACCATTTGTTCATGGACTGCCTGCCCAATTGCTGTTAGGCAGTTGGAAAGTTGTACAACGGATGTACTCTTTTTGCAGTGGAATTTCCCCATATTGATGCAGGCCTGGAAACTGGCCCCTGCTCTTGCTATGGGATGTACAGTTGTACTGAAAACAGCCGAGCAAACTCCAATCACTGCCAACTATGTCGCAGCACTGATCAAAGAGGCTGGATTCCCACCCGGTAGGAGCTCGCATCTTTCTGGTGTGAAATTATGGCGCGCGGATGGGCCTGGTTTTACAGCTAACCTTGGCAGAGCCACTTCAAAATCTCCATCTTTATTTTGTTCCTAGTTCAGTATCATTTTTGCATCATTGATAAGGGAAGACTTGGTGGGAGGGAAGGTGAACTAAAGTCTTGTATAATCCATCTTATCAACATGGGCTTTGTCGATTTGAACACTTGTCAGACTTTTGCATTCACTCACCCCTGCTCTTTACTGGTTGCAGGTGTTGTGAATGTTGTCCCAGGATATGGACCCACAGCTGGTGGTAGGCTGTGTCGCCACCCAGATGTCGATAAGATAGCCTTCACAGGTAGCACAGAGGTCGGCAATCTTGTTCACGAAGCGGCTGGAAAGCATGGCCTAAAGAGGTGTTCCTTGGAGCTCGGAGGCAAGAGTCCCTGTATCGTCATGGATGACTGTGATTGTAAGTATGTTTCGATCGTGTGTTGTCCATGTCAGACCCACTTACTACTACCTACCAACCAAGTTAGCATACATATAACGTGATTTTAGGTGGCCTAAGCAGGACAAAAAAACCAATGAATTTTTTATATGGTATGAGGAGTTTCTCTTCATATGAAATCCGTCCGGAGTTAAGAGTTATGAGAGGATAACTCTATGTAAATTGATCGCGAAACCACAGTTTAGGACCTTCTGTAAAATAAATTGAGACAGCAGCAATTTTCTCGATCAAAGCTGCATGTTATTGCCAACCCACTTGTTTTATGTAAATGAATGGAGGACGGCAGTGTTCACATTCCTATTTTATATCTCGGTTTTGTGACTTCCATCGCTATGCTGTGATTTTAGGTCTAGAATAATTCTAAGCACAGTTCCACTAAGGCTGCTTCTTTGCATTTTCTCCTATTTTTCGCGTTGAATCCAGTTTATGGCATCAACCTCTTTTGTAGTTGACAAGACTGTGGAATGGGTGCATTTCGCACTGCAGTTCAACCAGGGTCAGACATGCTGCGCTGGCTCCAGAGTTTTTGTTCAGGAGGGAATTTACGATAAATTTGTTGCGGCTCAGGTTGCTCGTGCCAAGAGGAGAACGGTTGGTGATCCGTTTGACTTGAACACAGAACAAGGACCCCAGGTACCTTACAAATTTTGTCTTTTGCAATGAAGTCCCTGTTTACTTGCTGCTGGTATCGAGTAATATTCGATATAGGTTTCCATCCAAAGCGGAAGAATGTGAAATTTACTGTGGCCACCACATTGGGGTAACTAAGCTTTGATCCAAAGTGTGTATGATGGGTAATACTCACGGCAAGTAACGCAAACACAAACGGTCAGGAAGCACCATTCCCTTTAAAATGTCAGGTTTCCATTGCAAGCGTCTGGCTACCTGAAGAATGATGGCAGCTGCCGTTGGTTTTCTTGCACGGCGTCTTTGTGGAGCTGTGTCTAAACAAGGAGCTGAATATCTTGTGCGGTCAATACTTGTGTACTGTTCTCCTGGGTCCAGGTTCATGTGCTGTAAAAATCAAAGCAATCTAGAACATTTGGCAATGGAACTGGTTTATAATGGCCACATGTTAACTTGTAGGTTAGCCAAGAGCAGGTTGATAAGATTATGGGGCTTATAGAGAGTGGAAAGCAAGAAGGTGCTAAGTTAATGTGCGGAGGTAATCGTGTTGAAGGTAAAGGTTTCTTTGTGGAACCAACCGTGTTTGCCGACGTGACCGATGACATGAGAATCGCCAAGGAAGAGGTAGGGGAGGATAACTCTATGGGATATGTCAATCATTCGCCAGGTGACATGGCATTTTACCATGTGATGGATGGTGGGTGACCAAAGCCTAGAAAGACTACTGCTGCATCACATGTCAAAAATTCAGGTCACTTGACTACTATCAAACCCACTTTTGTTCATTGCATAGTGCGCGCGCAGACATTTCATTGGGGGGTATTCCGCTAACACTTTGTTATAGATGTGCCGTGTGGGTGGGTAGCAAGCCACTCTATCCATATTTCATCCTGCTATGCCATCTCATGGAGCCTTGTGTATTTCAGATCTTTGGGCCAGTCGTGCAAATCATGAAGTTCAAGACAATGGAGGAAGCAATTGAACGCGCTAACAACAAAACTGTCTACGGATTGGCGGCTGGTGTCTACTCTCAAAACGTGGAAACCGTGCTTACCATGAGTAACCAGCTCCGTCAAGGCACTGTCTAGTGAGTTGAAGCAATTGAAGGCGAACTGAGCGTGAGAGCAAACAGTAGAAGGGGAGCTGAGGTTGAGCAGATACAAGTGTTGCTCGCTTTTTCTAAACACCAAATCAGGCATGGAGTTTGGCTTTCCTGTCCCTTGTCCAACCCCCTTTCTCGTCTAGGATATAGGACCAAGAAAGTTTGACCAAATTTCAATCGAACGTTTACTGGAATTATTTGTTGTGTACACTACACTAGTCAAAGTGACTCATCAAGTAACCTCAATTGTGCAGTGACCTAAAGAAATTTGTGACCTTCAATACAGAACTCCAGCTGTTCAATTTTATGTTTGTACATCACTGTATGTTTTCTCCATCATCGGATTTGGATCGCCATGTTAAGCAAAAACGGCCTAATAAGGAGGGTCCATAAAAAGGGCACACCCACTAAGGTACCAACTCTTTGGAGTAGACCATGTACCATCCTGAGAACATTACTAGCTTAGTGATGTCATCTATGTAAAACAAAATTATTTATGTAACTACCCTTCAATTGAGAGTAATTTCCTTTTAACTTACTGCATTATGCACTGCGCTGGCATAAATCATGTTTGGATGACATCTGCATGCCCCCTCAAGTACACGTGTTTCGTTGTTTCAGCGCAAACTGCTACAATATCTTTGATGCTGCTGCACCATTTGGGGGATACAAGCAATCTGGTCATGGACGTGAACTGGGTCAGTATGGTCTGGACCTATACACGGAGGTTAAATGCGTAAGTTTGCTCGTGTTTTTTGTTCACAGTCATCTTTATCCAGCCTTGCCCAAATGCCTAAACTTAACAATCTGGCTGTCTTGCGAGTATAAGGTGTACATTCTGAGCTCCTCTATGAAGTTTTGACCACAATTGCTACATTCATTCATACCAATTGTAGGTGATCGTAGCTCTCTCGCAGAAGAACTCCTAACTGGCTCACCGAATGGCTGGATGGAATGACACCCCAACATACCACCTGGCTTATACTGACTTACATGTACACTTATCTATACTTATACTGACTTACATGTACACTTATCTATACTTATACTGACTTATATAAAAAGAACAATAAAACCATAACTGACATAAGACTTAAGATAAATAATTGAGTCGAGGAGTGAAAAACCGAAGAATGATTATTCTGGTTGCATGGTTGCGTTTCAAATTCCCTTCGTCTTTTCATACAGTAACCCCTATAACTTCATGCCACGATAGGTCAGTGGGAGAATGAATGAATCTCATTGTCTGTCCTCCCTGTGGTTGGGTGCAATTCCCAGCCGTGGCCAGGTAATTGAAGGGATTTTTCTCTGGCTGATCACACTCTGTCAACCTGTGCTGAACCAGCGTGGCAGAAAAATGGCTCGATCTCCTCTCAATGGCACCACAAAACCTGTGGACATTGAGAAGGAAGGCTGAAGCCCAACCATGGACAGACAATAGATGAAAGAAAAAACCTATCGGTCTATACAGAGGAAACCCTCGCCGTCAAATGTTCTATTTGGTAGCTCTCCAGCTAGAAGAATTCTAGTTTTAACTAGACTGAGAAGACCCAACGAAATGCTACTAATCCAATCGCTTTATTGTAAAATTCAAATGCAAATCAGTTTCGAGGCTTTTCTTCGTGAATAATCTGCACTTTTGATGTCTAATCAGTTATAGTCGAATTTGCGTTGCCAGTTAGGCAAGTCTTCTTTCAGTAGCAGTGACATGGTACTAGCGATCAGACCCTTCTCTATCTTGTCCTTCATCTCCATCAGTCTATCCGGAGTCAGTAGTCCTAGTGCTTCTCTTGTTGCAGCATCAAGCGTTTTTAGCTCTTTCAGGCCGGCCATAAGAGTACCTTTAAACTGTTCATTCTCCATTTTGAGACCGTTTTCTTCAGCCTGTGAAGTATGAAAGTTATTATGGTGCAATAGATTGGCCTTCTTTTTTGATGGTCTGTAACAACTTCAATTCCTAGACCGAACC
>Ga0224511_10001156_pt1 | contig 15230 bp, 7 predicted proteins | sample SF_May12_sed_USG_2_FD_169988 | JGI IMG/M metagenome (GOLD analysis project Ga0224511, IMG submission 169988) | Sediment microbial communities from San Francisco Bay, California, United States - SF_May12_sed_USGS_8_1 | ecosystem: Environmental > Aquatic > Marine > Sediment | place: USA...
TTGTTTAAACAATAAAATATGTTATAATATTCAATACGATTACGATGTTGGACAGTGACGGCTTGGTAGAGGGGTGAGCGAGCATTGCTTGCGATCCGAAAGTCGCATGTTCGAGCCTCAACAGATTTCGTTTTCAATAATTATACTGGTAAAATCAAATCGACCTTGGGTCGAGTGGCAAGGTAAAGTAAAGCATTGAGTTTCCCGTGCTATTTCGTTAATCTCGAGAATTAAAAGTAAACCATTTTGGCATTTAAATAAAATATTTGAACCAAAAAAATAATAATGGACAAATGTGAGACTCGAACCACCATACTAAGTAATTTGTTTCATGTTATAACAAAAAGCGATACATATGCCTTGCTGATTAGGCTATCTAGCATTTCCACTAAGGGATGTTCGAAATAAGTAGATAATTTCAAGCCTTGATAATACAAAGCACGATTGATTTATCATTTGCATGCGTAAATTGCCGAGATGGGGGTAAGGCGTGGTATTGATCGTTAAAAGGTGGGGTGTAGATCGTTAATAGATGCTAATTTGGAAGGTCAAGTCGGGGTTAATAAAATCGAGCTATAAATTAATGTTTTGTGACAACGATTAACCAACCATGCGAATAAAAAACATACCATTTGATGTTTCTGAAAGATATTTACTAGAGACATAATTCCTCTCAACCTGAAATTATATAATAATATATATATACATTTACTTGTACGTGGTAAAAGTACATCAGTATAAACAACCTCAACTGCGTAGCGAAAAGATGCAGTATTCTTGTGTGTGTTTTTCGGTAAAGCTCCATATACCACGTGCTAAATCTTGTACGTGCGCAATTTGCAGGGCGGATACACGCCAGGCGGACGGACAGATTTACGGACGAACAGAGAGACATTTTATTTGCCTTTTAACTCTAATATAACTTTCTGTGCACAATTAACAGGGCGGAACCACGACGGGCCTGGGATGGCGAGTACCCGGACCTATTCGCCCCACTTACCGCAGACGAGCTTACGTCGGTGTACAACTACCTCGCTGAACAGAGCCTCGTGTACAAACGAAACCCGGATGAGGAAGTGTCTCTTAAGTCTAACTACGCCCCCTACATGGCACTGTTTCCGCCAAACAAGCAACATGTGTTGGCATTCAAGGCGGGAACTGGGCCCTTCCCCGGCAGGTGAGAAGAATACACAGTGATCCCAGGGAATGGGTGGGGCTTTTAGTAAAACGTAGGTGAGCAGAATAAACGGTTACTTCCGGGACCACTAGTAATTGCGTAGATAATGGTTAGGCGTGTAGGGAGGTATACATGTAAAACGAATATGCAGTGACCCCCGGAACTAGATTGGTCCGCTTGGTATAGACGAGGATAACAAATATCATCGGAAAAAATACCCATGTGTTATTCTTATACACTGAACAACTTTTCTAATGGGTCACTTAATATAAAATGGAATATCTTTCGTATGATTAAACTGATAAATAAATAAAACATGTGTCATAGTTTATTTTGAGTCTGTTGGTATACGTTTCGATCAATGAATGCTACGCATCAACGTGTTTTGACGTCGATATTTGACGTAACCTACGATTTTAAAAGTCACAAACACTGATTCAATTTTTCAAACTTTTTACTGTGCACACAAAATTTTTTTAGTTTTGCTAAATATGAAAGTTAGTATAAGGCAGACAGAATAAATAACTTAAATAATCACGTATGATTACACCGTATGTAATGTAAACGGCGTTTTGCATTCTAAATCAACTTTGTACTGGTTATTATTTTTTGTTATATTCAAAACTTGATTGGAATTGTTGATTTTTTACTTTTCAAGGGGTAACTTGTGTTAGAAAAACAAATATCAAACTATTTTCTCGTTTAATGAGACACATACAGGGGAATGACGTACTACGTAGAAAGCGCTTTTTGGTTTCACAAATTTTCTGATTTTTTTGTGTGCTATTTCTGTTTAATGGATTATTTTGTCAGAACAATAAGTCAGACTTAAACTTACATGTATATCCCCTATATTGATACCAATGAGGTGACCAACGGACCATGCAACAGCGACTTCCGGTCCGATCAAGATAGTTTTATTTTTTTGTAAGAAATTGATCGCTGGTACATTTTTTTCCGTTAATTTTACTTGTTTAATAGATTTTGATGAATGTAATGAATGTTTTGGTTGTTTTTATTCTTTAAGATAATAAACAATACAGTGGCGGATCCAGGATTTGACCTTAGGGGGCATGGACTTTGTAAACGGGGGAGGGGGGGGGTAGAAAATCAGTGAAAGTGTTGAAGGTTGAAGTAAAAGTCATTTTTAGCGTGTTTTGGCCATATATCTATTATAAGTACATGTATGTTTAAAATTAATCGCAAGCGGAGCGAGCGAAGAAATAATTGAGAAATATTAGCGTTTTTGGCGTTAGGGGGGTGCACCCGGCGCCCCCCCTGGACCCGCTAGTGAAAAATAGAAACTATTTAGAAATTATTTTTCGCGATCTTTTTATCGTTAAATTTGTATTTTTAAATTCAAAAGTGCTGTTTCTAAACCAAAATTTACATAATATAAAATGTTTTTATGCAACAATATACCTTGTAGAACGTACAGGTAACAAACAATTTTTAAACATCTGCGTTTTTCAAATGATGACGTTACAGCGGAAATGTAGAAATCAGTAATGTTATAACTGCACAACACTACATGTAAGTAAACTGGCTTATTTTAACGGATTTTGGTACGAACATACGTCTGTATAAAACTCGGACGAAATTGGTTTTGTAGATGTCGAGATAACAGCAAAATAAAAGTGACCAACTAGAAAAGTTGTTGAGTGTATATTTAATTTATGCAATGATAAACATATCTGATAAGGATTACATTAAACGTGTATGTTTTAAAGGTACGCCCGTGTCAACGTGGTGCGGGGAAACCGGACGGTGCCGGACTACATGGAGTACAAGGTAGGGCCGCTTGAGCGGCCGGCCGCCATGTCCGCCGTCCAACTCGTCGCGGACGGCGAGCTGCACTTCAACAGTAGGCCCTATGACTACGTGGAGACGGCCGCCTACGAGAAACTGCTCGTCACAGACTTCAAAATTCTTGATCAACTGACGAAAGAGAGCTTTGACGGCGCGTACTATCCGCGGGAAAATAATGACTTCTCGTTCTGGTTCTTTAACGGCCCTCCCGGTTACAAGGGAACCGAGCGAGAGACGAGATTCGTTGCATATCTCAACCCCTGGGCCCCTAACGGCTACGACATTCTACAGCACGACTTCCTGCCGCTCAGTGCCACTATACATTGTCCTGGCAATAACTTCGAGGACTGGTACATCTATGACTATTACTACATTAACCAAGGCCCGTTCAAGAATGCTACGGCGCTGATGAATGCTTACACTAGTGGAAGCATCCGTAAGTTCGCACATCCATCTGGTTACAGAAACACCATTATTGACCGTCACTTGCCTGACCGCGACACCAATGAGCCTTTAAGGCCACGGTCGCACATTCCACCTCCCCGTGCATACGAACCTGAAGGACCGCGTTATTCCATTCGTGGCCACAACGTTAACTGGATGGGTTGGGACTTTACAGTTACATCCGGTCAACTCAGGGGTCCCGGGCTATTTGACATTTCATTCAAAGGTGACAGTATTGTCTACGAGCTGTCCCTGAACGAAATAGGCGTCGTTTACGGCAGCGGCTCAGCAGCGCAGACTAATGTTATCTACACTGACAGCTCCTATGGTATTGGTGTATATTTCGGTATAGTGAAGACAGTGGACTGTCCCGAGCACTCGACGCTCTTGGAGACAAGCCACTGGGACGTCTACGTGTCCCAGCCGTCCGTGCACAAGTCCATCTGCGTGTACGAGGCGGACGGACAGAACGCTCTCTGGCGCCACATGGGATACGAGTTCGAAGGTGGTTTGAGGAACAGCTTCCTGGTTGTCCGAGTGTCCGCTACGATAGCTAACTACGACTACGTCGTGGAATGGCACTTTTATCTTGACGGCAAAATATACACAATCGTCAGCGCGGGCGGTTTTATTCAAGGCGCGTTTTGGGACCATCAAAACCCTTTCATGGGAAACGATAAGTCCCGAGACTCGTTCGGATATCGCGTGAATGATTTCACACACGGCCAGATTCACGACCACATGTTTGGGTTTAAGGTAGATCTCGATATTCTGGGCACTAACAACACCATGGAAACCGTTCACTGGAAAACTGGAGATGTTGTAACCGCGCTTCGCAGCCAGGTTCCTTCCGTCAACGATGTCCCGCCATATTTCCATCACAACATCACACGTTATTTAGAATATGAGTTAATTGAACGTGAAAGGGCTTATAGAGTTAACCTTGATGAACCAAAATTTTGGACAGTGGTCAATGAACACGAGCGCAACAAATGGGGAGCCATGCGTGGGTACCAAATCAAACCTCTGGCTACCGCCGCACAGACGCTTACGGACGAGCACCCTGCACTGCCAACCCTCTCGTTCACCAAGTACCACTGCGCCGTCACAAAGCGGAAGGAAGGTGAGCAATACCTGTCGTCCACGAGCGACGTGAACCGTCTTGACGCGCCCGTGGAACACTTAGAGCGCATGCTCGAAGACAACGAGTACATCCGGGACACGGACATTGTCAACTGGGTGACCGTCGGCTTTTTGCATCTTCCCACGTCCGAGGACTCGCCCATGACCAACAGAGTAGAGTCCGGCTTTGTTCTCAAACCCTTCAACTTCTTTGAGAAAACGGCCGTGTTTGACCTGCAGGGTTATCTGAACACCCGTGGCAACTGGCGCACAGAGCGACCACCGCCGTTCACGCCGTGTCTGGAGAAACAACCGTAAAGATGCGTGTACTAGGCGGAGCTATGAAAAGTATAAATGTGTTTTTAAAATGCGATTGTGTAAAATTATGTTTTAAGAAAGTTGAAAGCTTATTGTTTAAATACAATAAAACATTTTATGTTTAGCACAAAATTACAATCAGCGCAAAAGTGTGTATTAAATTTTAAAAATTAAAATCATATTATTACAAAACTGTTTATTGTTAAGGATAAAAAACTCGCGATTGGAAACCACTCATCAAGTTACATTTGCGCGAACATGTCTGACTCTACTGTAGATTTCGAGGAGCATCGCACCATAAGCACATCCGGTTTCGAACACTTGAAAATATGTTATTTCAACGGTCCTGGTTTCACAAAAAGAAGAAGAAAAAACATATACATTAATTGTACCGATATGTTAGTGTTACCAACATGTTCAGGGCATCAACGCCAAATATGTCTTCTGTGACTTAGTAATTCATGTAATCGTATATTTATTACACTCTTGTACCTATAATGAGTTGTAAAAATATTATTTATTTGTAATCATAACAATAATGGCAACTGCTAAATGTCGGGGTCTGGGACTCGCCAGTTATATAATCATATCGCGAAACTTGTACATACATATAATTATAATCTGTAATGCTTTGCATGGCACACACAAATCATACTGACGCATTGTTGTGATTGTAACGATAAAATATATATACTTGAAAACGTATGCATGTTTGTTTGTTGTTGTTTTTCTGTGTTTTTCTTTTCAAATAGATTTTCTGTTTGTTGAACTTAACTCTAACTTACACGCCTGCACATCGATCCCCTCTAGCAAAGCGGGGCTACGCTCCAAGTGGATAGATCGACTTCCGGTGCTAGAGAAAACCGAGTAAATTAATGAAAAATAAGGCAGGCGGTCATTTATTTTTTGAATTAGTGAACAAACAAAACAATATCTTTAAAACGAAGAACGTAATTCGACTGAGTTTCTGAGTTTATTGTTTTGGCACAGTTGTTGCCACATGCGTTACTTCTTATGAAAACGCCTGTTTGTTACTACATAATTGAAACAAAGGCAATTGTGCGCCGAATTTTCTTCCAAAACAATTATGTAGACTTATATAAGACGAATATGAATATTGATGCTTGGTTTTGTGTTTCAAAATGAACAGTTCATACATTATGGAGTCAATTTTGAGCCAATAAATAGTGATTCGTGGAAGTTATCTCGGCTGAAATCGCAATTTTGGCACAATTTAATGAATGTTCTCAAAAACTACTAACTACTTGTGTGACGAAACAGACGACTGCGTTTATGGCGAAGACGAGTGGCCCAAAGCGACAGAGGGTGCAATCGAAGGAAGCGAGATGTTCTCGAGCCGATTGATTTGGGAGGAATTTGCAAGCACGGATTAGGACTATACCAAATCGGCTACGACAAACAAAACATTACAAACAGACATACTTCTGTTTCTGTTGTATTTCGTTGTCTATTTAGAGATTGTATGGTCACCGTGCTTAAATAAATGTAAATAAGTATTACCGTTCACGCCATACTAAACAATGTCGTCGAATGTTATAATGCACTTATTTGTACTTCTTATTTATTCGGCTTTTTACCAGCACACTCTGTGTGATGCCATATTTAAACTTAAATATATAACTTGCGCTGTGCTGATCATAGTCTGTAATATTGTTTGTTTTTATGGTTCTTCTGATAGTTTCACAGAGTACAGATTTAATTAAATAACCACATAAACAATTTTGGCAAAATTTAAAACATTGTAAGAACACACTACTCAGTTTGGAATTAATTTGACACAAATCTCCATTGCATCGCCAACCATGCTGTTTACTTGTAAATGTCAGGCTTTCTTTTGCATGCATACACATACTTACAATAGACTTTTCATCTTGTACACAATAACTTCAGTACACTTTGACCTATTGATACTGAGTTTGGCATTTGTGTATGTTACATGAAAATCCAGCCAGGCGTTGCTATTCAAGCATTTAGTATATTTTTATTTTGAACTATTGAAACTAACTTCATGTGTTGGTACAAAGGTAACTTGTATTATAACACTGCTTTGGATTGCTAGATGTCTCTGGAATCTAGGTCATTGTTTTGGATCAAAATGCTTGGTTGTTGAAAACCTGGTTTTTGCGTTGCATTGCAGCACTTCTTGTTTCCTTTATAAAACTATATGAAGAAATAAACTACAGCTCCGCATGTTGGAGCATTATACGCCCGAAGGATGAGCCTTTCGATAAATTAGTGGTGAAAACTTTACTTGAGTTTAACCTCTGCATTCATATGTTCATCTACTGATCATGACTAGTCTTCCTACCAAGTACAATGACTGTCACTCATAAACATTTCAAGATATTGAGCGGATACGGTGTTTGCATAAAAATGCCATTTTGACCTTGACCTTTGAACTAAAATGTATAGGGATAATCTACTGTGTATGATCAATCTTCCTACCAAGTACCATTAAACTGATGAAAGGAAAAGCTCTCAGCAAGCATAGCCTGCACGTGAAAACAGCAGCCTCGGTTTTATTGAAGCTGTTCATCAGTAGTAGTAAATGATGCCACACTACTGACGCCCCCTAGCGCATGAGCGGAACTCCATTTTCAAATGTAAACAACATACATGTACACTCCATGATCCCTGAGGACCAGAAAGATATGACTACACAATGATGTAGTACGGGGCGACTTTCTACAGCCGCCACATAGGCACTAAACACCAGCTGTAGTAAGTAATATTAAACTGATGAAAGGGAAAGCCCTCAGGAAGCATAACTGTCACTTAATTTTTTTTCAAGATATTGAGCGAACATGTTTTTTTGCATAAATGCTGTGACCTTGACATTTGACCTACTGATCTTACAATTTATAGGGGTCATCTATTGACCTTGACCAATCTTCCTACCAAGTAGAATGACTGTCAGTCATAAACTTTTCAAGATATTGAGCGGACATGGTATTTGCATAAAATGATACTGTGACCTTGACATTTGACCTACTGACCTCAACATTTATAGGGGTCATCTACTGACCATGACCTACATTTCTACCAAGTAGAATGACTGTCACTCGGAAACTTTTCAAGATATTGAGCAGACATTGTTTTTGCACTAAATGCTACTGTGACCTTAACCTTTGACCTAGTAACCACAAAATGTGTAGGGGTCATCTACTGACCATGACCAATTTTTTTTTTGCATAAATGCTGTGACCTTGACATTTGACCTACTGATCTTACAATTTATAGGGGTCATCTATTGACCTTGACCAATCTTCCTACCAAGTAGAATGACTGTCAGTCATAAACTTTTCAAGATATTGAGCGGACATGGTATTTGCATAAAATGATACTGTGACCTTGACATTTGACCTACTGACCTCAACATTTATAGGGGTCATCTACTGACCATGACCAATCTTCCTACCAAGTACCATGACTGTCACTCACAAATTTTTCAAAATATTGAGCGGAAATGATGTGGCTAACGGACGGACGGACAGACAGACAAACAGACGCCATACCAGAGTACGTCCAAGTTTTACTTCGGGCGTATAAAAATTCAACTTTTCATAATAAAGACATGATTGGATTTTTCCAATTTATTTTGTAGATTTAGTTTACTACAGAGATGTATTTTCCATAAATTTGCGGTATTGCAGAAATAGACATTAACAGTTCAAAACACGTTGAAGCACATTTTAGTAAAGGTTTCAAAACACAATATACTGATACATACAGTCCATGTATGGATTTGAACAATTCAACAGTTGAAGACTAAAATCCGGTAATACTAGTAATTTGATGTTTATAATTATATTTATGATATATATTTTATTAGTAATACATATGTAAAATACATAAAACAGAATAGAATGTGTTTTCACTTGTTCTAGGTACATGTAACTAGTCAGGTGTATAAAATTATAAATTCACACATTTATTATATAAAAAAGTATAGTTGGTATTCAGAAAGATGATTACAATTCACATTTTATTCTGCAAATGGTTCGCTTGCAATTTGTGTAAAGTTTTGGAATTAAAAACACATGTCCAACAAAAATAATAGCGAAATCATTTTGTAAACTGGTCAATGGTGAGTTAGATATTAGAATAAATTAACAATTCCAGCCATAAAGGATATATATTTATCTTCCCTAGTTTCTTATTTATGAATGTCAATTTGAAGTGGCATTTTCATTTTTGAGCACAAACTGACAGTGTTTCTTTCATGCTTAATGAATAAATATAAGGATTTACAGTGGAAAGATAACCAGTGAAATTAGAAAAAGTTATCTTTTCACTGCAGCTTGAATTATGGCGGTGTCTCTATGACGCTGACGTTGTTTTGTACCCCGGCGCACTCCAATAAACACAACAATAAACACAATGTAACGTTTATAAAGCTGGGAACAAACAACGTCAATATGATGATGTCATGGCATTATTGTTTCCCCAGTAAACGTTTTTGGCTGTATTAGCCATAAAGGAAACAGAAAATTTGTTGAATATTTGGTGTAAAATTTATTTCACTCCTGATCATAGAAAATCATATTAAAACATAATATATAAAATATTGCTTTCTATGATCACTCATGACATAAACTTCTATCTTACACGAACATTCAACAAATATCCTCTATGTAATATTTTCTTTGGGAATTCAAGCACTTTATTGTAAAGAAAAAATGCAATTATACAAGTTTTAATGCAAAAACTAAACAGAAAATGAAACAAACTAATGCAATATTTCCAAAACATTTGGTTCCAATTAAGACACACTTATAAAGACATGATTATTCATTGTAAATAAGACAATTAACATGTGATAAATTGAAAGACATACATGTTGTTTTTAAATAATTAATACACATAGATTACAAGGCGATATAACATTTCTCCTGGAAAAAATAAATATTGTTATTTGCTGGGTGATACATGAAATAATTATAAAACTACCTACCAGTATTTTAAAGTGTTATTTTTTTCTAATGAATGATAAGACTGACCTTTTTTGTCTGCTAGTACAATGGCAGAATATAAAGCCTGATAAAGCACATCATATAGAAATAAATCAAAGATTGGAAAGTAAAAATTATGTTGTTGAATTTCCAAACTAACATGTCTATTAAAAAATATAAAGAAAATGTGTACAAATCATTTTCTATTTTTTTATAACTACATGTACTTCATGATAAAAGTATTATAAATCCGTTTTTAAAACAATATTTATGATGCTATCAAAAAGATGCAATACTAATACACATAAATGGTAGACTTAATGGCAAGAAACACAGGTACTTTCCATTTAATAATTAGTTTATATACTCTAAGAGAAAAAAGATTATTTTAAACCTACAACATGCTTACACTAATTTTATCATTAAAACCAGTGCATATTAAACTTTAAACAAAGAAAGTTAAAGCCTTATGCTATTTTAAAGGCGAGATTCATTTTTGAGCACAAGATCAAATATAAAAAATGTTAGCAAGTTATCATATATAACAAATGTTAGCAATTTATCATATATAACAAATGCCAGTAAATAAGCTAAGAATAAAATTGGTATTTTTCATTTTCATTAACATTTGCAAACTGCAAGTGAAGAGTTCATAATAATAATTACGAAATAATTAGTTTGTTCATTAAATATTGCTTTAAGCATTCAAGTGGAAATTGAAGACACAAAGATTGAACAAAAATAAGCTATCTTGAAACAAAGTTTACTATAAACTAATTGCAAATAAAACTGCTAAAGTTTTTTTATCCCATGTTTAAATTCTGATACAGAAAAATGATAAAAATTTAGCCAAGATTTTACAAGTTAATAAAATGGGATATCAACTTCTTGGTGAACACGATTGAAGACAACCGATTTACTGCTTGTGTGTTTACCGGCTTTAGCAAATGTGACATAAAGCCACCCACAACTTCCTTACTTTAGTCAATTAGGCAGTTTCTAGAATGAAACATCTTGGGAGGAAGTTGGCCCATGGCCCTTAGATCAATCCAACATAACACAGTTGATTCTGATACATTATCAGCAAACTCAGTAGAAATACAAGACATATTTCTTAAGGACAAAACATCAAAGGGTTATTGAGTTTAAGGCCAACTATACATTTAAAGCATTATTATAGCATGGTTAAAATAGAAAATACCGAAAACAACATACACATAATATTTACACATGTTATATACTTACAATAAGATAGCATTGCACAATATAATCCCCTGAACATTTTTTGTGTAATTTTTCTTACAAAATGCACACATCTAATAAAACTAAACAACTTTCTGCTGTAAATGCATTAACAACTTTCAACAGTATCCATCAAAACAAAATAAAACAATAACAAAAAATAAAATAAATGCAAATTAAAAACTTAAAAAAAAACAGGCGTATGATCTAAACCAGAAGCAGATTTATGGATACAATTGGTACAGACTTCACAGCTTGTTTACTAACATATTTAAATAGAAACTGAGATATTATCAAAGAGTTCAAGTGTTTTTCTCAGTCTAAAAGTATCTGTCAGTCAAAATAGGGCTATATGTACATAAAGATTGTGAGGGTTCTTTTGGAAAAAAATGTACTTCCAAATCATAGAATGCATGGATTACAAAAAGACAACAATACATTTCAGCAAAAAAAGCTAACACAATTATTTTGTAACACATTTTCGAGAATTTGATATGAATTATTCAACAATACAACCGCATAAAATCTGGAAGTACAACATGTATTACACAATAATCTCTACTGTTTGGGAATGCCACCAACTCAATCAAAGAAAAACTCAAATATTAAATAACGCATCACTAGAATTCACTTCATCTTATCTTTTTGCCATTCATGACTAAGTCTTCAATTTTAGAAAAATAGCTTCCATCCATTTCAAAAGATGCACAAACTTGTACAATATACTAAGGTAAGGCTGGTAAGCAATCTTGTTTTTTATTCTGACTTTAATTGCTTGCAATCATAACTCCAACATGTTTGACTTCTCCTTTCCTTCAAAAAGTGCATTTTTGCTCCTATCAATATAAATGATATCTGATAAACAACACTTGTTGCCTTGGCTCCATGTGAAATGCATTCCTTAACCAATGCATGTACATGTTCTTTTTTTTAAACTTAAGTTTGTGACTATGGAAACAAATCCAGAACTGATGTTCATAAGGTATCCAGTTTCCCGGTAACAAACTCCCGTATAATGTCCGGGACTGTGGCGTCGAAACCACCGATGTCCAACATTCCTGGGGCGGTCGCGAAATCCATCCTCGGGGAGACGAGGCCACACGTCACCATTCTGAAGATGTAATAAAACTCGTATTGATAGAAAAACGTTCACAAATATCAATTTTTAAGCAGAAAAAAATGTTTAGAATTTAAAAATAAAGAAGTGCATGAGGACACAATATCTTATGATATAAAGCTGATGTTGGAAACTGAAATGTGTGTCTAAATTTTACAGTAAGTTAAATTTTATGATTAAATATTTATTAATTTAGAAAAACGTTGTCACAGAGCTTGGCTTGTATTGGGCAAAATCGATCTATTATTGTATTCAAGGGCAGATTTTTTTTAAATGACTTAACATTTTATGTATTCTCATTTTTTGTTTTTTTTCAAAATTCTTCAGTTGTTTTCTTATTATTAACCAAAATATTGCGAAGGAAGACCGTTGTATTTGGTGAATACATTATGCATCAGTCGGAAAAGAAATAAATAGATGTAATTTTACTTCGCTCCTTACCTGGTATCTGGCAAGCTCAGCTTCTGCCGGTATTCAAGGAGTTGTTCTGACGGAGTGACCTCCCCTTCCGTCTCGTTGCCGTCGGACATGACGAGGAAGACATCATACTTTTTCTTCTTCTCGAGAGCCCACATTACAGGTGCTGCAGGGTCACACGCCAGGCTTAGATCCTGGAGAGGTCAGGGGTATTGTACTTCATATGAACTGCATACGTTTATTATGTGTTCCTATATTTCATATTTATTTATTTACTTTACATACATGTGTATGACAATGCCACACACTTGCATACATTTTTAACAAGAATACATATATACAGTTGTATTCGTAGTTCTCTTTGTAGACAATTAAGGAAAGCCAAAAATTATTTTGTGGCTGCCAAGCCAAAAATCTTATGTACATTATGAAGCATTTGCAAACAAGGTATGACATTAAGGGTGTCTTACCATTTCATTTCAGCCTTAAGGTAAATTATGCACACATGCTGAACAATATTCCTGTACCTTTTAATCAGAGCATATTTTGTTATATTCTACTAGTTGTGAACACTGCATGCAAGCCACAAGGCAATGCAGAAACCCATCGATGACCATAATCCCTATACAACGTAACATGTTATTCTTATCAAAAGATAATAGTAAGAATTTCACCACAAGGTGTCAGGAATTGCTTACAAATGGACACATGGCAATGTGTTGTGGTTAAATCTATTGTTATTCAAATAAGTGGTCAGACTATGGGTCTATCAGTCATTCAGCAATCAATTCCAAGGGTACAGACTTACTGGCACAGATGAAAGACCAATCTCGTGGATGATGTTCTCCATTTCGGCTGGGTATTTTATCGGGTTAAACGAAGCCGTGAAGAAACCTAGCTCCACTGATTTCTCCTTTTTCTTTAAACAAGAATGAAGCAGTTATATGTGACATATAGAGAAAAAAGTAGCATGTAATGCTTCAAATTATCATTATAGCATTTACTCCCAAATGAGAGTGCTACTTATAGCATAATAATTATATTGTTTGAACATTTACAAAATAAAACTTTACATTATAAAGTGCAGTAAAATGTGTAAAGAATAATTTATATTATGTCGGTACAATGTTTTTTTTAAATAAATACTAACACAGAACTATAATAGACGTCAAGTGTTTTATATACAATGTACCTTCAAGATGGTAGCCATCAATGCCATGACCTCCAGGGCGGAGATGGAGGGCGTTCCTCGAATGCCCTTCTGGAACTGGGAACATGCCGACTTCACCGCAATCAAGTAGCGCTTGTCTGTCACTGGTGTGTTCTGCACAAGCAAGAATCTTCTCATAAAATCGGAATTGAAAGGGCACATAATTATAATTATATTTCATATGAAGTTACTACATGTACATCTGAGGAAGCATTTTTAACAAAGATGCTAAATGTGTACTCTTTATGGCAAAATTTGTCTTGCATTAAAGGTGACCAATGGCTTATAAAATTCTGACTGTTTCCTTATTTTAGTAACTTGTGGGTGAGTGCTAACACTATCATTCATCACAGAGAAATTTATAATACCAGATGGCCCTTAAAACCCTGCCACGCTCTTAAACAAGTATTACTAAGACAGTTGACATATATAATATGACCAAATGAGTGTCTTACAAGGCAAACAAATGCAACAGACAGACAAACCTCCACAGTGAGTCTGAAAGCCTTGTGGAGAGCATCAAACAGATCGGGGTTGGTCTTCTTGGCTTTCTCTTGGGCTTTACTCTCCTCCGACCCTGCACTGCCGCCCTCTCCACTGCCCTCCCCTGGCTTCTTACCCTGCAACCGTTTGCCTTCGTTTAAATCTCTTACTGTTTGTGCAATGGTCGAATTTGAAAGTTATTACACATACTTCACAAATTCTATATCACTTTTTGCATCATATGATGCATTTTATGGATTAGCCATTAACATTCCACATACATTTTGTGCCGATATTAGACTTTTTTTATGTTTTTTTGTGAGGAATCCGGTAAATGTATAGCAACCCGCACGTTAATTATTTTTCGAGCACTGTGGGCTATTTAAATAGAATTTTCTATAGACTGGCTGAAATTTAAATAGCCCCAGATTTTTGTTGTGGTCATAATTCATACAATTTATATTAGAAATGCGAAGACATACACTAATTTTTAGTTTGGTTGTGTTTTATTTTACAAACAAAGAACTCCACATCCAGTATTTATGTTAATTTGTTTCTTTGTTTAAAATTTTACTCCAAAATATAAATCGACCGGTCTGGCTATTCTGTATACAATTCTAAAAACCAACCAGTCATTTACTCGCCTCGGGCTTATAGACTTATTTGCAGACTGCTTACTGTTTGTGCAATGGTCGAATTTTAAAGTTATTGAACAAATTCTATATCACTTTTTGCATCTGATGATAAAAGTGCATTTTATGGATTAGACATTAATTTAGCATTCCATAATTAGGGCTGTTCCAGGAAAAAAGGTGTCGGGGGGGTGGAACGGAACTTGAAAATGGGGGTACCACCAACACAATTTTATCTTTTTTTACCCCCCAACCAACACAATTTAAATGTGTCAAAGACCCACCA
>Ga0224511_10001157_pt1 | contig 15219 bp, 13 predicted proteins | sample SF_May12_sed_USG_2_FD_169988 | JGI IMG/M metagenome (GOLD analysis project Ga0224511, IMG submission 169988) | Sediment microbial communities from San Francisco Bay, California, United States - SF_May12_sed_USGS_8_1 | ecosystem: Environmental > Aquatic > Marine > Sediment | place: USA...
TCTATGTTTACTTTTCCAAGTAATTCGTCGTAGAATTTAACAGTTGTTAAAATGTTTAAAGTCAGGCAGGACTTGCAACATATGTAGTAGCACACATATACTAAGTAGTGTACATTAAATAGCTTTTTAATGACGTGTTTTAGTTGAGGTTTATTTTTGTTAAACAACTTATTATTAAAATAAAAGACAAACTATGGTCAAGCTCTAAGTTTTGTTAGTTTAAATAAAACTGAAATCATTTGCATTTATTATAATAAATACTTTTTATATTTTAAAACATGTTATGATTATTTGTTTTATTATCAAAATGCATACTCTAAATGCAGAATTTACACGGCGTTTTGACAGCGTGCTCGCGGCGCGCTCACAACGCGCCTACGGCGCTCTAGAAGACCCCACAGCGTTCTGTCAAACACGCTGTGGAAACGCCAAGCCGCGGCGTTTGTTTTGAGCATGCTCAAAATAAACGCCGCCGCATGGCGTTCTAGGCAACTGCATAGCGTTTTCACAGCGTTGCTGGCGTTTGCACAGCGCGCACCTCGGCGTTCTGCAATTTCTTTTAAACGCTGTGTGAACGCTGTAAGGACGCAACTCTGGTGTGACAGGGGTTTGAGTAAACGCCGCCGCATGGCGTTCAAGGCGATTGCACAGCGTTTCCACAGCGTTTGCACAGCGTTACTGGCGTTTGTACGGCGCGCACCTCGGCGTTCTGCAATTTTTTAAACGCTGTGTGAACGCTGTAAGGACGCCACTCTGGTGTGACAGGTTTTTTAGACACCTACTTACACAAATATGTGTCAAAAGACTTTTTTCTAATTTTCTGGAATTATGGATTGTATGCTGTACATTTGCAAATAGAGTTCTGTTTGTTTGTGTACCTTTCATAAAATATTATATCAAATATATAATGATCAATATGAAAATATAACTAAGTTATGGTCAATTGTAAACGGTTTACACCAAAGTTGCTCTTATTTGATTTCTGATCTAATTCGTTTCCTTAAAACAAGATTTCAAAGATGACATCCCCTTAGCGACATGCGTGGTACTTTACCGAATACATTTATAGTGGATGTCATGCATTAACAAACATGTCCTACGGGGGTACACTTTCAGAATTAATTGGTAGACTATATAATTTTATATATTGCCATATGCATCGGCTGTGTTACACACGCATTGTTAAGTTTAACTCATAGCTTGTCATATGATATGGCACCACAAGATGTTGTTATACCAGTTGTGTCAATTTCTCTGTAATTGCGTTTAAAAAACGTCTTGGTGGTTTGCAATTTTCGACTCACGTTTCCGTCAATGATTTAAACACACGGGCATCCTTAAAATAAATTCTAGGCACCGCAACCTTAAAAACTAATACATTTCATGTAGTGTTATCATACCAGTGCGCCAAAGCATTAAACATTTACCTAAAATATACATTTTAAAACCCTAATTTGCATTTGAATTTATTTTAAGCATGTGCAAATCTTTTTAATGTTGTACATGTAAAAGTGAATATTTGGTTTAGCAATTAACATTTTTAACCAAGCATTAACTTCATTTTCATCAAGCTATTGTGGTCAGTGGTTGTGCGTCGTCCGTCGTTGTGCGTCGTCCGTCGTGCGTCGTCCGTCGTCCATCGTGTGTCGTCCGTCAACATTTAATGTTTACACTCTAGAGACCACATTTGTTATACGATTTTTATTAAACTTGGTCAGAATGTTGATTTTGACAATTTGTAGGCCAAGTTCGAATATGGGTTATGTCGGCTTAAAAACTATGTCACCAGGTCAAATCGTAGGAAATTTTTGTCTACACTTTAGAGGCCTGATTTGCAAACCGATTTTGATTAAACTAAACTAGAATGTTTGTCTAAGCAATTTCTAGGCCAACTTTAAATATGGATTATGTCTGGTCAAAAACTAGGTCACCAGGTCAAATTATAAGAAATTCTTGTTTACACTCTAGAGGCCACATTTGCGACCCGATTTTCATGAAACTTCGTCAGAATGTTTGTTTTGACAATATCTAGGAGAAATTTGAATATGGGTCATGTCGGGTCAAAAACTAGGTCACCATGTTAAATCCTAGGAAATCTTTGTTTACACTCTAGAGGCCACATTTGCGACCCGTTTTTGATGAAACTTGGTCAGCATAATTGTTTTGACAATATCTAGGAAAAAATTGCAAATATGTCATGTCTGGTCAAAAACTAGTTCACCAGGTCAAATCTTAGGAAATTCTTGTTAATACTCTAGAAGCCAGATTAGCGACCCGATTTTGATGAAACTTGATCAGAATGTTTGTCTTAGCAATATCTAAGTCAAGTTCGATTATGGGTCATGTTGAATTAAGAAAGAGGTCACCAGGTTAAATCTTAGAACATTCTTGTTAACACTCTACAGGACACATTTGTGACCGGATGTTTATGTAACTTGGTCAGAATGTTTGTCTTGACAGTGTCTAGGCCAAGTTCGAATATGAGTCATGAAGGGTACACAAACTAGGTCAAATCTTAGACATTTATTGTGTATACTAGTAAAGCTAAGGCCTTCAAATTTGGACCACTTGTACAACTTAATTTGTGGAATTGAACTTTGACATTTTATAACATGAAACTTTACCCTTTGACCAACTTTTACATTTTAATGATAAGCCTTCAGATTTGGACTTCCCAGGTGTCGCCTGTTGTACATAAAGCGATGAAAAAAAGGAACTTTTAAAAGTCTTAAGTCTCAGGTGAGCGTTCCATGGCCCTCTGGGCCCTCTTTTTTTAATCGTATAATTATACTAAATATTGAAAATTAAAGCGACATGCTGTCTGGTGTAAAAGTATTGCTTTTTACGACAGATGGCTCACTGTGCCGTTAAAAACAATTTGACATCTTCTACAGAGCTGTTTTTCTTTTTTGATAAACAATTATTTGTATACACCGATGCGTGTGTGCAAATGATCTTCATGTCGTATGTTCGATTATGAATCTGGTTGTTTGACGTGTATTATAGTTTATAAATAATAAAGTCAAGCGTCATTTGTAAATGCTATATTTAGAAACAGGGCTTTTTACATATTTACCACTAAATATACCAAATCACGGTTGTCAGTATACTAAGCAGCGTTTATGGGTTCACCAGTACTCCTTATTCCCAAAGCAACTGAATGCTTCCCCACACGATGAGGCGGTGGGAACATATGACTTAGGGCAATATCTGTGGGCTTCTAAACCCCTTAACATCTGAATAGTAACCCTGTTTTCTACCGACTGACTTAACTCAGATTATTTTTATTGTTTATTATCAAATGGTTATAATTACGATTCACCTAAAGACATCTACCTGATTATGGGTTATGCACAACAAATGGACAACTATCTAACATTACGTGTGAAAAACAGCAAAAAGGAAACATAAGCATGCATATAAGTTGGTCATTATTGGTCACACTATGGGATTAACATTTATCTGCTTACTAGTATTTTTCTCTTAACAATACTCCAAATTTCCCATCTTATTGTAACGTAAACAAGTAAATGAAGGTAATTGTCCTAATTTTGCTCGAGTGTCAACAAGACCCATTTGTGTTCTCAATCAGAAGGAAGCCTTGATAAGGCAAAAATGACGTTCCTCAACGTGATTCTTTAGTTTACTGTGTTGACAGTCACGGAATATATGTATGACTTCCAATCGTGATGTTGTATCTGAGAAAAAAGTAAAACCTAGAAAATGCTCTGATTGAAAAATAATGTTTCCCATTTAACCTTGAGGACAATGTATACTCAGCTCAGACAAAAATGCGCAGACACGGAGTGTAAACATATAATGCACATCAATCGAGACCGTTGGCTGCCTTTTCTCTTATTTATTAACTTTGTTCAGATCGTAGCTATATATTTAGTGCAATGTGTATTTGATAAAAACAAATGATTTATTAACAAAGTCTTAAAGATATTACAAATATAGCTTTTTTTACTTCCATTTGATCAAAGTGTCATTTTTACCAATATTCATCAATTATGCGACGAATCATAGCCCTTTAGGCTACATTAAGAAGTACAAGGTCCCTTTATGATATTACTCGTAATGGGTTCGGGTAAAATGACCTTGAAACTGATCAAATAATAGTAAAATATTTGTTTGTATAATACCAAGCGACGTGGTGATGTGATATCTGTTTAGTACTAGTACGCCAAGGTGAACACTAACGAATTTTAATGTGGCACTCTATTTTGGTGAGCATTATTTCCTTACGCAGTGATCTTTAAATTAGCATGTTGAATCTTGGAAACATCGTCGGAGACAAATTAAGTTAACGTTACAAGATTTCGTCTGCACCACTAGGAGTACTGGATGATTCGTGCAGAATTCCTAAATATAGCCTATATCCATTTTCAAAGTTTACCATATATGCTATAAAAATCCAATTATGTTTCGGAAAGGACATCATAACAATATGTAACAAACATCTTAATGTGTTCATTTTGATTACTGTTTTACCACAACATAGATCTATAACACACTAAACATGTTTTAATTATTGATTTATTGACATGAAAAGTTCAACTAAAAACCATTAGTTTTAAGGCAAAAGGAAAGAAATGCGTAAACTAAATTGATTGTTGAACGGACTAAACCAATTGGCGCCTGTTCGGGCGTCTATAAAGAATGAGAATCGTGTTTGTGCTATGAAGTTCATTATTGGTATGCGTGAAGACCGGAACCAAATGCAGTCCACTATCACGCCATTAGAGCTAAACTGAACGGTACTTTGATATTAGAAACGATCCTTTGTGAATAACTAAGCTTTAGAAGGAACTATCATAAAATGTTGTGGTACTATAACTGTAGAATATCATAATCAATGTGATAAGCATTGTGCATATTAAGAACAGGTTGATATTTCAACTTTACAACAAAATTGCTCATGCACTTTTTACAAGTTCGGTTAACTTAAGGATCCCGCACTTTTCCCCCTACCATCATTCAGTTGAAGCATTAGTTATCGGATTTAAAGCAACCCATGATTGATTGCTGTTACTCCAATATGTCATTGTACATGTACAATGTATATAAAGTAATAATATTCTTCAAGAAAGCCAACACGTTGTAGTGCATTTGTACAGTTGTATCATCAGAACAAAACTATTATGGTTAAACATCATTTATAGTACAAATGCCAACGTGTTGGCTATCTAATAATTTTTATGGATCAATTTCTTTCTCGAAAAAAAATACACCTACACAAGAATAATTTAACAAATTTGCATCATTAAATCAGTGAAGTGTAGTGTCTTTTTTTCCTCGAATTAAACTACTGGCAGCTCCTTTAGCAAGTGTTTCTATAAATCGCATTGAATAATGTATTAATGTGATGGTTTCAATTTCCTTGTAGATATCAGTGTTTTACTACTAAAAGAGATCTTTATTAGTAAGGAAATGCTACAACCATTTGATATCAAATAAAAACGATGCAGTGTGGATAATAGAGCTTTTGAAGGAATTACAATGCAAAGTATATAAGAATAACAAAATCAAATTTAAAATCAAAAGCATTTTGTTTAAGTATTATAATTCGTAAGATCATGTTGCTTAGCTGCTTTACAAATTTGTCCAAGCCCATGTAACGTTTTAATCAATATAAATTTTCGTTGTTTGTCTGTAAAATGTTCAGTCACACTTATTTCAAACTTTAGTCAAGGCAAAATGAACTGCCACGGGGATTGTTTGGGTAAAAAGTTATTTTCATACAGCGATTGATGTGTGTTACATGTACCTACATGTCTTGCCAAATACAACCCAATATTGATATGTCTTCAATAACTTGATAACTAAGTTGAAGCCGACAATGTTCCATTGTTATGGGTAATTTTATCAAGGCTGTTGTCTACATATGTTACCTATGGCCGTACCAAAGCGGTAACTCATTTATTAGAAAAGGTATTATATAAACAAAAACATTTTAGTATCCTTCGCAATGATCTACGAGTTAAAAAGCTCAAAAATATTTTTCTTACCTCATGGATGTTGACGATATTAAATTACATGTGTGCTATATACGGCCGTGATAAAATCATTTCTGGTAAAAGGTGAACGATGAGTATTATGCACACAATTACCAGGCAGTCATCGAGGAAGCATTTTGTCTAACAGCTTGGATAAATTGTTGTGGGATAGATCTCATTTGACTTAAAAATATAGTAATAACGATTATCCTTAGCCCTTGATCTTGTCACTAAATTTCGTGTAATGTCACTGACAGATTAGGCATACACATATATTGGTTGACATATATACTTTCCAAACAATATCTATACCATTTTTGATACGGATGTGGTTTTTTAGTTTTACAGTTAACTTATTTCAAACATAATGCAGATAATTAAAATCAAAACAGATCAACATTGATTATAAATTAAATAAAAAAGTATAGATATGAATGAAAATTACATTAAGTTTATTTTGGCAAGACTTACATGCATAGAAATACTTAACTTTGCTCACACAACGAAATATTAGGTAAACTGATAGAAAATGACATATTCGTGATGTTTAAGATGTTCGTAATTTTACATATAACTTTTTGGTTGCACGATCTCACTACTGAAATTAAAGCACAATGTCGTGCACTTTAAACGCGTTAACAATACACGCTTGTAGAGATTTGGTTTTCTCCTAGCGCGACGTTTTTGTCTCGAAATGCCGCATAATTGACATGTATCACGTCAACTGAATTTCACTTTCCGCGTTCTGTGTTTGTTTAAGGAACAGAAAATAATTGTGGCGAAAACAATTTGCGGTAACCTGTGCTAACGGAAAGCCAATTTTTAGCGAACTCTGTTTATTTACATCGTGCTTTCAATGGTTGATTGATTTAAAAGTGATCATTTAAGTCTTCACATAATTTTTTTCAAAACAAACGTACATCGAGACACAAGTCATGCTACGGTTTTGCGCGAGTGTTGTATGAATTAAATGTTTCAATGCATCTATCTTCTACACAAACACTAACAAACATGATTGAGGTGATGATTATTCAAACGTAACCCAATTTAGTAGACATCCCGTGAACATTTAGACATACGGTACATTGAAATCGAAATTGAACATCCTCTTCCAAAAAATCTCGTGCACTTTAACATAACTGTATTAACTGGATTGCAACATAGATCACTTCATAAAACAATATTGCACTATATGCACACCGCTATTGCAAGAACTCTATTTTGTAAAAATTCAGCAATTTAAAAAAACCATATCTATATGTATTATTTCAATAAACAAGTTAAAGGGTGTTAGCTATAATAATTTCCTGCCGATTATCAATATTCAAATCGCCGTACTTTACACGGACAAACGAACGGTCAATATCGGTCACAGCGCCATACTTTACACAGACAACGAATGGTCAACATCAGTCACAACGCCGTACTTTTCACGGACAACAAATGGCCAACATCGGTCACAGCGCCGTACTTTTCACGGACAAACGAACGGTAAACATCGGTCACAGCGCCGCACTTTCCACGGACAAACGGACGGCCAACATCATTTACAACGCTATTGTGCAAATAGTGTATATAACATTTTGCCTTATTTCTACTTTCTACATTTTTATATAGCTGCAGGCTACGTCAATCAATAAGATTTATCAACACAAACTAAGTGTGCTTGCTTGATTGTTGTCATTGCCGACATGTTGACACCAACTCAATCTACGAAACAGGCTATATTTTTCTCTTTTTGTCACCAAACGCGTTTGTTGAGAATAACTGTTGGAATTAAAACCCATACACTCCATCGAACTAGTCCTCTTGAGAATGGAGAGCAAGACTGCACATATTCATACACGCACTAAAGACACATACTTACACAAATATGTGCCAAAAGGCTTTTTCTGATTTTCTGGAATCATGGACTGTATGATGTACACTTGCAAGAGTTCCGTTTTTGTGTGTACCTTTCATTATCAAATATATAACGGTCAATATGAATCTATAACAAAGTTATGGTCAATTGTAAAAGGTATATACCAAAGTTGTATTATCTGATCTCTGACCTAATTATTTTTCTTAAAACAAGATTTCAAAGGTGACATCCCCTTAGCGACATGCGGGGTACTTTACTGAACACATTTTTGGTGGATGCCGTGCATTAACAAACATGTCCTTCGGGGGTCACAATTTCAGAATTAATTGGTAATAAATATAAAGATTTATGACAGATGTACTGTTTGCCAAATGCATCGGTTGTGTTACACACGCATTGTTAATTTAGCTCATAGCTTATCATATCATATGACACCACAGTCAATATGTTATACCAGTTGTGTCAATTTCTCTGTAATTGCGTTTTACGTCGTTTTGGTTTGCAATTTATGACTCATGTTTCCTTCAATGATTTAAACAAATGGCATCCTCAAAATAAATTCTAGGCACCGCAAATGTAAAACTAAGACATGTACACTTCATGTAGTTTTACCGCATCAGTGCGGCAAGCATTAAACATCGACATACAAAGGTAAATGTACATTCTAAAATCACAATGCGCATTTTAAATTTTTAATGCATGTTAGGCATGTGATCTTTTTAAAATGTTATAATAGTGAATATTTGGATTAGCAATGGATATTTTTAACCAAACATTGACTTCTGTAATTTCATAAAACGACGAAACGTAAGTCGATGTAGGTTACATGTACTTGTGATTAAGCTAATTTTCCACACAAGGTAAAATGTTTCTCCTTGCAAACAAGTGTTCAAATCAGTGCATTTGTCATGTATACATGTTGCTTGCCTTAACACCAGTGTCATTTAAGCCTCGGCTATTGCAATATCAGACACATGCATAACAATTACTGAACGAAATAGAAATTACATCGCCATAGTTGCACTTAATATTTTAACAGGATATTTCCTATTTTGATACTTCGTAAATGCTGATTTACTCTCATTTTATATCTTTTTCAAACTAATCAAATGTTTCAAACTCTTTATAAAACAGTGACTTCTCACTAAACCGATGGGTTTAATAACAATAAAAAATATAAAAACACATTCGGTGCATTTGTTTTTATTTATTTTGTTTCACTGGGTTCTCAAAGTTAAACTATAGAGACTTTCATAAGAGTATTAAAATAATGAGCATATTATATTTACACCTACGCTTCAAAATGTATTATTACTTTTTAATTAGGGCTTTATGCATACATGTTCCACGTGGTTTAGCGTTTATACCTTTCAAGGGAAATCGAATATATGAAATACAAGTGCAGATATCCTTACAAAAGTTAAGATATTGTGTTACTGGTTTCGAGGTGTCGCTTAAAACAAACGGTACAACAATTTTCAATTCCTTAAAGGGAATATGTCTGATTCTTTCACTAATTACAATTATGTAGGAAACACAAAAGTAAGTGTATCGATTAAAACAACTTATGCCAACAAATGCACATTAAGCGAGATGTTTCTAACTGAAATATTAAAATCATTCTCAGTGTTTTAATAGGGGCAGGTAATCCAGAATTACTCAGTACAATTTGTCTGTTGAGTGCAGCAATTTAAATTTAGAGTCCGACCAATCAGAACCTGTCGGTCATTTCTTCGGAAAACGACACTCTCCGAAAAAGTCCGTAAACTTCCGAGACCACTCGGACAGTGAACTACACTACACCGTCTTATCTGCAACAACCGAGATTTATGGGCAATCAACAATTTATTCGGTACATATCCTGAATACATTTTTGGCGTATTTTGCAGTATGTTTCGGTATTATGTTATTATTTCATTCTTTTTGACGATAAAATACTACTTGATATTAAAATATTTAATAAATAGCTGATAAATAGCTGATAAAAAAGATCAGACATACCCCCTTTAAACGCCTACATGGTTATTGCTTTTATAATGCGTTATTCTAAAACAATTTGTGTTGCAGAATTCAGTTAAGAGCTCTTCCGCTGAGAAACGAATAATTGAATACCCATATTATGCACAACACCTATCTAACATTACGTGTGGCAAAAAGGAAACATAAACATATACATTAATTGGTCATTGTTGGGCACACTATGGGGTTAAAAAGTAGCTGCTTTCCAATATCGTTTTCTTAACAATACTCCAAATTTCCGATCTTATTGTAACGTAAATAAGTAAATGAATGTAATTGCCATAATTTCGCTCGAGTGTCAACAAGACCCTTTTGTGTTTTCAATCAGAAGAAAGCCTGGAAAATTCAAGAGCATTACGCGGCTATTATAAATATTACGTATGCATGACTTCCAATCGTGTTCTTGTATCTGAAAAAATGAAAAAGCCTACAAAATGCTTCGGTCGGTTGAAAAATATTGTTTCCCATTTAACCTTGAGGAACGATGTATACTCAGCTGAGACCAAATGATTGCACAGCAACGTCGCGGCCACGGAGTGTGAGCATGTGTAACACAATCTGAGATTTCGCGTCCTATTGACGAACTGACGTCACTTAGTTTAATTTCGTCAATATATCGCATGAAATTAATAGGGTATTTCAGAGGATTTTCACCGGCCCGCAACAACTGTTAAAAGCGGTTCAGTGTCAACATTCTTTACAAATAAAATATAAATACATGTATATCATACCTATGCAAAATTATCTTATTAAATTAAACCCAAATGTATCGATAAAATGTATTCCCGTTATATTTGACATGTACAATATCCATGATACTCCAGGCATGTATTTATTTAGTGGTCATATTGCCATTAATAATAGGAATATTTTCATTCTGTATTTCTCTTTCAAACGATAGCAAATTGACAATATCGCCTAAAAAGTCAATTGGACCCAAAATGTCAGACTCAGACACATATTATACACACCAAACGAGACCGTTGGCTGCCTTTTCTCTTATTTATCAACTTTGTTCAGATCTTGTGCAATGTGTATTTGATAGAAACAAATGATTTATTAACAAAGTCTTAAAGATATCACAAAGATAGCGTTTTTATTTTCATCTGATCGAAGTGTCAGTTTTACCAATATTTATCAATAATGCGACGAAGCATAGCCTTTCAGACTACATAAAGAGGTACACGGTTCCTTTATGATATTACTTGTAATGGAATCGGAGAAAATGACATTGAAACTGATCAAATAATAGTAAAAATATTTGGTTGTATAATACATGTACCAAGCGACGTGGTGATGTGAAATCCGTTTAGTTCTAGTACGCCACGGTAAACATTAACAAATTTTAACAAATGTGTGTCACTCTACTTGGGTGAGCATTTCTTTATGCAGCAATCTTTAAATTGGCATGTCGAATCTTGGAAACATTGTCGGCGACAAATTAAGTTGATGTTGCAAGATTTCGTCTGCTGCACTAGGAGTACTTGATGCTTCGTGCAGCGGCCCTAAGTATATACTATTTCCAATTTCAAAGTTTACCATATATGCTATAAACATCCAATCATGTTTCGAAAAGGACATCATTACAACATATAACAAACATCTAAATGTGATCATTTGGATTATTGTTTACCACGAAATATAACACACAAAATATGTTTAAGTAATTGATTTATCGACATTTGTATCAAGTTTAATTAAACAATTACGGTAATGCTTTAATAAAACTTGTTTTGATAAAAATCTTGCACATATTTATTCATTACATGATTTGATTGCATCACGTCAAATAATTTGTTTTGCTCACCATATTTATTTGTATGCCGCATGAAAGGAAATGAGTCAAACCATTAGTTTAAAGGCAAAAGGAAAGAAATGCGTAAACATAAGTTGATTGTTGAACGGACTAAATCAATTGGCGCCTACTCGGGCGTCTATAAGGAATGAGAACTGAGTTTGTGCTATAGAGTTCATTGTTGTTACGCAGGGAGACCGGAACCAAATACAGTCCACTATCACGTTATTAGATCTTATCGCGACCACGCATATTACCTGTGTTTTGTCTAACAGAATCATCAATTCATCAATTATGCGACGAAGCATAGCCTTTAGAATACATTAAGAAGTACAAGGTGCCTTCATGATATTACTCGTAATGAATGCTGTCAAAATGACATTGAAACTGATCAAATAATGGTAAAAATATTTGTTTGTATAATACCAAGCGACGTGGTGATGTGATTTCCGTTTAGTACTAGTACGCCAAAGTTAACCCTAACGCAATTCAACAAATATGTGTCACTCTACTTTGGTGAGCATTATTTCCTTATGCAGTGATCTTTAAATTAGCATGTTGAATCTTGGAAACATCGTCGGCGACAAATTAGGTTGACGTTACAAGATTTCGTCTGCACCACTAGGAGTTCTTGATGCTTCGTGCAACGTACAATATACTTTTTCCATTTTCAATGTTTGCCATATATGCTATAAAAATCCAATTATGTTTCGAAAGGGACAGCATAAACAAAATGTAACACACGTCTTAATGTGTTTATTTTGATTACTGTTTTACCACAACATAGATCTATAACACACACCATATGTTTTAATAATTGATAATTGATTTATTGACATTGCGTCAAGTTTAATTAAACAATTAAGATAAGATTCTCCTACAATACATAATTTGTTTGAATCACTTCAAATCATTTGTTTAGTTCACCATATTTATTTGTATGCCAAATGAAAGGAAATGGGTCAAATATGATTAAATGAAAAGTTCAACTAAAACCCATTAGTTTAAAAGCAAAAGGAAAGAAATGCGTAAACTAAACTGATTGTTGAACGGACTAAAACCAATTGGCGCCTGCTCGGGCGTCTATTAGGAATAAGAATGGAGTTTGTGCTATGAAGTTTATTATTGTTATGCGTGAAGACCGGAACCAAATGCAGTCCACTATCACGCCATTAGATCTTATCGCGACCACGCATATTACCTGTATTTTGTCTTACGGAATCGTGTACATCAACAATAAATAATGACGTTTGTAATCTATCCGCATTCATTTACATGGTGATAATAAAAACAAGCGGTTGACTTTACTTTTGTCAAAGACAAAACATATTTTTAATTGTGTACGCGCACTTCGGTAAGTTTAAAGATCCTGAAATGTTTGCTTTGCATGTAACCATATTGTTTGACAGTTTGTCAGTACAGTGCTTTAATCATTTATTTGGCGAATTAGTAATCGGTTTTAAAATAAAGCATAATTGCTTACTGCTACTCCAATATGTATGTTTGTCTTATGGTGGGCTCGTATTGACAATCCCCTTCCAGGACATGTAAACCAAGGATGTTCTTCAAGTAAGTCTACACATTGCGGTGCCTTTATATCATCAGAAAGAAAATATGGTCAAACACCCTAAAAAGTACAACTGTTTGCGATTTGTTAATATTTATGGTCAGTTCCGTTCTAGGAGAAAGAAACAACAACAACATTACCTACACATGAATAATAAATTAACCTTTGCACTTCTTAAATCACTGGATTGTAGAGTCAACGTGTTTTCTCAAAATAAACTCCTGACAAAATAAACTCTACTGACTGTTATTTCCTTTCAATACACTTGTTGATATCAGTCATTTATTTCTAAAAGTAAACTTTACGGTACTTTGATAGTAAAAACGATCCTTTGTGAATAACTAAGCTTTAGAAGGAATATCATAAAAAGTGTTAAAGAAATAGAACTTTAGAATATCATTATCAATATGATAAGCATTGTGCATCTTAAAAATAGGTTAATATCTTAACTTTACAACAAAATTGCTCAAGTGCCCGTAATTTTTAATCAGCAGAAATGTTGATTGCTTGTCGTCTTAATGTTCAGTCACACTCACTCAAACACAAGGAAGGGCTTAGTGATGGATTAGTTGTGTGTTGGGGCCATTTGTCCTTTATCTTTTAGACATTTCTTAAATTTATATTTGGTCCCAGCCACTCCCTTCCTCAAGTATCATTTGTAATGATCAACGAGTTAAAAAGTTAAAAGAAATCTTGCGTCATAGATAATAACGATATTGTCAATTTGTGCTATAAAAGGCTATGATAAAATGATTTCTGGTGAAAGGTGGGCGACGATTGCTATGCACCCAATTACTAGGCAGCCCGCCGGGACGATTATGTCTAACAACTTAGATAAATTGTTGTGGGATATATCTCATTCGACTTAAATAAAAGTGGGATAAAGCCGGCCAGACATTCATGCGCTATATACTGTGGATAATGTTACTGACAGATTAGGCATAAACATTTTGATTGATATATTTTTACCAAAAGTATCGATATCATGAGGTTTTCCTCTCAGTTTGAAACTCATTTCAAACATAAGGATGATGCTTAAAATCATTAAGAGAGATATATTGATGATCATTTAAATAAAATATAATAATTATTATAAGTAGCCTTAATTTTGGCTCCTGAGGGCTTTCCCTTTCATCAGTTTAATATTTAAAATGCATTTTTTGCTAAAGACCTTAAGTATGGACGTGCATTTAAATTGTCAACTAAGCTCACATAACAAAACTCAAGTAAATTATTTACAAGTGACATATTCGTGAGGTCTAAAATGTTCGTAATTTGACACACTGACGTTATGGTTGCACGATCTTGCTACTGAAAATAATGCACCTTTACTTTAAACGCGTTAACAATACGCGCCTGTAGAGATTTGGTTTTCTCCTACAAGGACAATTTTGTCTCGAAGTGCCGCATAATTGACACGTATCACGTCAATTGAATTTCATTTTCCTCATTCTGTGTTTGCAAAAGGAACGAAAAATAATTGTGCCGAAAGCAATTTGCGGTTACCTTTGCTAATGGAATGGCAATCAAAAGCGACCTCTGTTCCTTTAAATGCTGCTTGCAATGGTTGAGTGATTTTAAAATTAATTATGCAATTTATCATATCCCATATTATTGCTCCTAACTAACGAACAGCGAGACACGAATGTACATGCAACGGTTTTCCGTGAGTGTTGCATAAATTAATATGTTTCAATTAATTGCTCTTGTAACCAAACACTAATAAACATGATTGAGATAATGCTTAATCAAACATTACCCAAAATGAGAGTCAACCCGCGATTATTTAGACAGATATCGAAATCGAAATTAATCGTCCTATTTTAAATAATCTCGTGATCATCAACCTAATTAACGTTTCGACAGAACGCTTGAAATGACGTCCGATGCCCGACAAAACGCGGGAATTTACGTTATGCCATAACGTTCAACGTCATGTGGGCCAATCAGAAGACTGAATCATTTAAGTATCACT
>Ga0224511_10001158_pt1 | contig 15217 bp, 10 predicted proteins | sample SF_May12_sed_USG_2_FD_169988 | JGI IMG/M metagenome (GOLD analysis project Ga0224511, IMG submission 169988) | Sediment microbial communities from San Francisco Bay, California, United States - SF_May12_sed_USGS_8_1 | ecosystem: Environmental > Aquatic > Marine > Sediment | place: USA...
GACAGTTCAGGTCGAAAACGGAATCCTCCTGCCCCAAAATGTGTTTATCCGGTCTTAAATCACTGAATCTTGTAGAAATTTTATGTTTTTGATCGCCATTTTATTAAAAGGAAATTGAGTTGTCATGGATAAACACGGAGAATGTGCATGCAGCGTTCGAGTTATTTCACACACTCTTTTGAAACTTGTTATTTCAGTCTCGGCGTTTTATGCCGAATGTCCTGACAAGCGAATATCTCTGGACGGTTACATCTGGACCAAATCTAAATTTCTCGGCCTTTCCATTGGAGTACACATGGTGGGTGAGGCGGTTATCTCACTACTGGATTGGGATGAGGAATATAAGATCACCTTCCCCAGTGGATATGGCAGGTAAGTATACACAGCTTCAATCTCATCTCCAGCAATAGTAAATTCATATCTTCCTGGCAGAACAGCTGCCAGGAGTGGTGCAAAATTTAGTCTACTCAGTCTCTTTGACTCAGTGTTGCTCGGAGTGAGTCATTAGAAAACCACCTGCTTAGACCCGTGTGCCCTATAAAAAAGGTAAATGGGAGGTCTTCATTTATTTAGCGCTGTGATCCGAAACCAATTGGACTGTTGTCAGAGGCCAGAGGCTTTTGCCCTAACGCTATGCACTAGGCCAAAGCTTCACTCTCCAGTAAAATGACTGCTCAACGTAAGGCTGGGTTTCGAGCCGGAAATCCCTTGGCCCATCGATTTACCATTCCGGCGCCAGACTCAGATCATGACGGGGAATAAAAGAGGCTCACCCATGGGCACATCCTGGCTATCCCAGAAACATGCCATTGGTCTATACAATTTTACGTGGATTATATTAAGGCGAAACCTTTTTCAAATGGACCACATTATCCGTGTAAAACAAACTGATCTTCACTCGCCCTGGCTTGAGATAGCTCAGCGTACCTCACTCATTATGGGGACACCTCTGACCTCGTAAATTTAATTTCATTCAAATTATATCAGTACTTCAATGTCTTTCTCCGGGAAAAGAATGAATCCAACATCGTCTTTTGACAATATTTAAGATTTGTCTTTCCTCTACCAACTGTGTTCTCAGGCCTAACCTGAATTGGGTCTCTGCGATCGGCTTGTTTACAGATCGATTCTCACTGTGCCGTGGATTGAATTAGGCGGCCGATGTAATGTCCAGTGTGAGAAGACGGGTTATAAAGGTGAAATAGATTTCCTCACCAAACCATTCTATGGAGGCAAAAAGGGTCAAGTGAAAGCGCAGGTAACTGACTGTAGTCTATCACTGAATGAGTTTTGTAAGTGTTGAGTTACTGGTATGCTTTACACCGGTATATTCCAGGGCACCTGTTTTAAGTTTTGTTATCTGAAATTATATTGCCTGTGCCCTATGCAGTCCCTTTGATAGGGCATACAGGATCAGGTTCAGCTTAGGTTAATTTTTTTATGTGGAAAGCCTTGCTTTTAAAATGGTCCATGGTATTGCGATAATAGGTGTATTCGTGTGATCGAGTTTTGGCGTCTGAATTATTTCGAATATAACGGCTCTCTCTACCGTTTGATTACTGGGTGTTAGCTCTTTTTTCAGATATTTGAGCCCGAAAATAAAAAGCCTAAATGCGTTGTCAATGGAGAATGGAATGGAGTCATGTGGGCTGAATACACAAGCGGGGTGAGTGACCCACCAACCGTATGTTACTTTAATGGTGAAGGTTGCGCACATGCATATAGGCGGTGGGTTAATTGGTGCAACGGGTTCGTGCTCTTGTTTTATTTTTCGTTTCAGACTACATGCACCTATGTAGTTGGACCATCAAAAAGGTTGCTGATCTCCTGTTGAGTAAGCTTAGTTTATATACATTATATGTAGTTTTGAGAATACCAGAGAAAGGTTCTTGCATAATCTCAAATCAGTTCGTCGGCCGAATGTCACAAATTAAAGCTATTTTTTTGCAGAGAAGTGAGGTATTTGTTGACACAACTAAAATCCCGATTGTAAAGAAAAGAGTCAAGTCGATCCAGGAGCAGGATGAATTCGATTCCAGAAGGTGGGTGTTTGTCAGCTTAGTTTGAAATAAGTTGGCAGTGCTGATTCCAACTAATGAACTGGTGACAGTAGGATAGCTCAGTGTCTGGAGTGCCTGGTCTGGACATGTCGAACTCTCGCTGCGGGTAAGAGCTCTTGTCATAATAGAGAGTTTGCGGAGTTGCGTACCCTGCTACGAAACCGAAATTTTAGCGATTTCACCTACTAACTTATAATGACTTGCTCGGCGAGCCGTTCGCTCACTCAGTTAGGTTAGGTTAATTATATTTTACCTGGCTGACGTTATTAAGGCAAAACCTCGTTTACAAAATGGTCTACCAGTGAAACCAGTCCTCACTTTGGATTGGTACTACTAGGGATTCAGTGCACAATGAGTGCAAATATAAGAAAATGTTTGGTATATTAGTTCATAACATTAGGGATTGTCTACAAACTGTGGCAGGCTTATTTGATTGAAATTGAAAAAGGAAAATGTATTAGGTATCATTGAGCAGAATTTGGGAGAAATTGCGTACGAATGTACGGTAACTGCATTTACGCGCCAATGACACCAACGCTGGGCCGTTTTTGGTTTACGTATTCTTATTACTGCACCAGGACAAGCTCTGAGCTTACGAGCTTAGGTGACTGACTGATTGACTGGTCTCATGCAAACAAGTTCAGTGGTAGGAAACTAACTGCTTATCTGATTGTTGACAGGTTATGGAAAGACGTGACTTACAATCTGAAGAATAAAAATGTGCAAGAAGCTACCAAATACAAGCAGATGTTGGAACAGGCTCAACGTGATGCTGCTAAGCAGAGACTGGAGACAGGAGAGAAAGTAAAACACAAGGTGGGTGGCCTGACATGGGAGGCATGGGTTATCTATGCTCCAAACAGAAAGATGGCGTGTAAAATCTATTTTACAGCATCCATCGGCTAACAGTGCTGCTTAGTCACTTCGCGTGTGGGATGGCAGAACACGTTGGTGGTAGAGTGTTGGCCTCCCAACTGTGAGAACTTTGGTTTGAGTCCTGGCGGGCTCCCACTGGATCGTGAGCTCCTCACTGTAATCCTGCCTCACTTAAAAACAAACCCTCACCATGAAGTGGGGCATTGATACTGACACAATCATGGTGCTACAGGCTAAGCAATTATCTAACCCGGGACATTTACCATAGCAGTGATGAGGCCATATGAGAGAGAAAAAATTCGTGTGATTTTGCAGCACTTCCAGGAGTTGGGAGAGCACTGGGTCTACACCAAGCCACTGCTGAGTCGTGCCTCGAAGCAGGAAACTTGACAGAATGACCACGCTTCACGTTGTTAGTGTTATGTAGAGTTTTTTGTCTACCATAGACAGACATCTCCCTTCCGGTGTCAAAATCACACACCCTCCCCCCCCCCACTCCCTTATCTAGTCTCTGAACGGAGATCTCCACATTTTGTGGAAATTGCTGAGTATACCCGGTTGAGTTCATTATTTACAATGGTGCTGTTTTTATGTTTCATGATGCAGGTATTGAAAGCTTTGTTAAAAAATTTATGCATTAGGAAACCGGATCGGACCAAATATGGAAGTCTGATGTATATGTACCTCCGCTGAGAATTTTTTCAACCGAGTGCACTTTTGTAATTGCTCATGGCAGTGTCGTGCAGGCTCTATGATAAATAAAGAGAAAAAAGCATGTGTCTTTTCTCAAGGAGGGCAATTCTCGACACCATTGTGTGGTTTGCTTGCAATAAAACTCTTGCATAATTCTCACACCTCACGGTAATGTTAATAGGTGATTTTGAAGTAACAAGCGCATAGAAGAGAAAGCTCCCGACATTGTTGCTTTCCTCTTTACATTCATTGAAAACGCATTATAAATATCACGTAATCATAGATGTCTATTAACATGATAAAAACAACAATAGAGGATAGGTGTGTTTTCAAAACACCCAACAATAAGGCAATCCAGACAGGACTTGGCATCCAATTGGAAGAAGGTTGAGTGCACGAGATTCTCTACATCTTGGCTGGCTACAGTGAGCTCCGGGACTATTATCTCACCCACATTCACAGATTTAGTTGGTACCAAAGTTTGGTCCTAGATCGGTGGCACTCAATTTTTTTGTTTGATTCAACATGTAATACAAAGTTTTGGCACAAACACAGAATGTAGAGATTAGAGTGATGTAGCACGGTGTGTCACGAGTCGGCGCTGGTAAAAATTTACACTTTAGAGTTGAGAGCAAGAGCAACTTTGGAAGAAGATTGTCTTCCCAGCACATGACAGATGAAGCGCCCGGCACTGATTAATTTAGGAAGGTTCACTCCTGATTGGATACCAAGGCCATTGAGTAGGTACACAACATCCTCAGTGGCTACATTACCACTGGCACCAGCCGCATACGGGCATCCTGCAAAGAGGTACTGATATTAATTTTAGCCGAAAATTTCAGCTTATATCAACACATCCGTCATACATGTGAAACTCTGAACTACTGAACCAATTCAGAAGCTGTTTCAACCATTTCACACTTAGAACTCAACAACGAGAAAGCTCAGTGGTAGAAGGTGGAGCATTTATACTGGACCACTCGCGGTGCTCCATGCTAAGCCATGACTGGTCTAAAACAGGTGCCTAAAAACCATGTTTCAACCATTTCACACCTAAGGCTATCTGGTCAAGAAATCAACTAACCTCCTAACCCGGCAACACTGGAGTCGATAACACTGATGCCCATCTGTAGGGACGCATAGATGTTAGCTAGAGCTTGTCCATAAGTGTCATGACAATGCACTGCTAGTTTCTCTATAGGCACATGTTTACTGACTTCAGCAATCATTGCCTGGAATTCCAGAGGGGTTCCAGCGCCGATGGTGTCTCCAAGCGAAATCTCAAAGCATCCCATCTCATACAGGCGCCTGCATAAGATAAAGTCTGTGCTCGGTTTTTATGGTGCAACCCGGACCCCCAGTTGTCCTATTCAAAGGAGCTTCTAACTCGTCCTACGCCCGGGTTTGTTGGAGCAGTGGAGCTAGAAATTGTGTGAGGAGCTCATCCTTTCAGTGGGTGCACAGCATGACTAAGACTTGAACTCAGGATATTTTGATATTAAGCCAAGCGATCTACCCATTCTGGATAAAATTTAATAGAACAGCCGGACCCGGAACCGAGAAAATTCAAAGACGCCTGAATTGTGTTTGCAATAGCGAAAGGAGTGGACACAGATCAAATTAACATGAAGTCACTGTAATATAACAAATTCTATCATACGAGGTTTGGTGATTTCTCACCTGGCCACATCTGCGACTTTCTGAGGAGGGACCTTCCCTTCATACGGGCAGGCAATAACACAGGAGACATACCCACGTACTCTCATGTTATCTCGTTTCGCTGCCAACATAACTTCGGAGAAGCGATTCAGACTTTCCTCTACCGAACAATTTATATTCTTCTTGCTAAAAGACTCTGATGCAGCACCAAATATGGCCACTTCGTTGACATTTGCAGTGATGGCAGCTTTGTAGCCCTGAATATTTGGGGTTAGTGCAGAGTACACAGTGCCAGGCATGCGTAGGATGGATTTGCACACCTCAGCATTGTCCGCCATCTGAGGAACCCACTTAGGTGACACAAAACTGGTCACTTCGATGGCTTTTAGCCCGCTTTCCGACAGTTTGTTGATGAGTTCAACTTTGTGGTTAGTAGCGACGACACCCTTTTCATTTTGGAGTCCATCCCGAGGCCCAACCTCAACAATTTTGACACTTTTGGGCATTTTACCACCTTGAGCAAAGGTTAGAGAACCTATATATCTCATCATGACTTTTTTTGCAGAGCCTGCCCACATCCTACAACATATAGGTGCCGGGGTTATGGGACTATCACAGATAGCATATGATCGGAGGAAGCGATGAATCTTTACAGATGACAAAAGTGAGTTGAAGCGTACAGTAGACAAAAATATGGAGTTATACAAAAGTGTGAAACATCAAGTTGCGAAGAGGAGCAAACCATTATGTAGAGTTCAATAGTCTGATAGCATTTGGCACATAAAACTTACGACAGCTCTCTAGCTTCAGATTGGGCACGATGCAGGTACTGCCACCCTTCACAAAAAGAAACCTGTACATGGACAGTAGTTGATTGTATTCGACAGCTGACGCAGTCACCGTAATAGCGTGAATCGTCCCAGTTGTATGGTTATGTATACCAGTTTCATGATTATCATAAAATCTTTGTGAAAGCAGCATGACCTAACTTCATAGTAGCCCAGTAATTATGCAATAAAGGTGATGCAAATACTGTAGCAGGATGATTTTGAAGGTTATTCGATCGTGGTGAATTTTAATTAACTGCAAGTGCAAGGTTTCCGCTCACTCACCTAGGGTCCCTGTGCGTTTGAATCACTGACATTAAGTGAGTGTAAGTGACAGATTTATAGTGTTTAGTCACTAAAGTAAAGGCAGAAGACAGCATTATGATTTGAATAAACTAACCCAGACATCACAATAGATCATAGATAGATCACACTAGATTTAGATGGGTAGATCATGTTCATCATTCATGTTGTAGTAAAAAATTTCTAGTGAATCACGTCACTGACTGACTGACTCTGAATGGACTGGGTCACATTCGCAATAAATAACGACAAGTTGAAGACACACTTGCACTTACTAAGTACTAAAGTAGTAAATGTGACTGCAAGCGTCAGACCCAGTCAGTCAGTGTGACTGTGAGTGTCAGTCACGTCAGTGTGCATTGTATTGATTAACTATTGACTGAGTTGACTGTACTTGGACTTGGAGTTGTACTTGACCGTCTTGACGGAACTTGTACTTGTAGACGTAGTGTAGACTGTCCAGTCGATATACGTTTTACTACATACCTTGCGTTTATTTCTCTTCTCTAGTTTCCTCAAAAGTTGTCCATATTATTTCTGTGTACGTATATGGAGAGAAGGTATTCCGCAAGGTAGGGCGTGAGGCTCGATTTGAGTAAATTGATCGCTCTCTCCCTAACTAAGCAGGTAGACGAGCTGCGTCAATCATACAATGATTGGCGTAACTCGGCAAAGAGATTGAAATTGTGGCACAGTTCGGCTTCCATACCCGTGAACCCGGATCTGACCTCGACAGGAATGTCGTCGCCAGAAGACAACTCTAGGTTAATAGTTACTGTCTTTCTGCTGTGAGACGGACGATCCATCCACTGACCGGTCCGAACGATCAATCAGATACTGCAGTGGTATTGTGGCAATACTGGTATAGCTGACTTTATTTTGTCTTCATTTTGATGCTTACAAGTATCTAAACATACTCGTCCAGTGACATAAATGACCTTTATGTCACGGACTACGCCAGATATAGAAAACATAGGTTTTATTTCTATATATCCGATGGAAAGGTGTATTCGGAGCAGGTAAATTCAACTGTTGAAAGAGTACATCATAGAGTTGGAGTGGAGAATAATTTTATGGAGTGCAGGAAGCCCCACAACAATCACACTCATTTCACAAACTAATAATCGGCAAATAGTTAATGCAGTTATGGTATAAAATAATGTCATATTGAAGCCAGCATTACTCTAGCGACAATCTACATCGAGTTGTCCAACCCGTGTCCCCGGGGCCACTAACTTAAGTGGAGTTTTAAATTATCGCGAAATTCAGTATTGCATTCGCCAGCCCGTTTATCCAAGGTGTGGGTGAATGGTAAATGAAAATGTTTTTTTTTCTGATATTATAGCTTTGGTAATAAAGAACAAGCCCAAAAACAAACATCTCATAGATTAAACCAGCCTTATATTCCTAATGACCCACTGCACTATAAAAACCAGTGGTCCACCTATTATCACTCTCTGTGTCTCACATCCTTCTCAACCAATGCCAGCTAATAAATATCTTGGTCAGCAAAGAAGAGTTTATTCGCTTGCTTAAATAGACTGAAGCCTTCCCGGCACAGAGACCTTCGAAATAGACATCACGCACACAGGAGCACCACATTGGGCGCCATAAAACATTGCAATCCCTGATACATTACACGCAGAAACTGACTTCACTGAGACAAGCCTCATATATAGCCCCATTAGGCCATTTTTCCAAAAGTGGATCAAAGTGAAAAACTTGGGTAGCCCTGATGTACATTATTTCTGCAGCATAATCAAGTTTTCTCAAGCTAGACTTTCAAGAGATCTTGTGACTTCTGTAATAGACCATTTTTGGGACGTAAAGTTTCTATAGGAAATTATTATTATTATTATTTATTTGCTGAATGACGTGTGCCACATAGCGTCTCCACAACAGACTCTCCCAGCTTTTTTCCAGTTGATTCTGTTCTTAGCAGCAGCCGCAGCTTCTCCCCAGGATCTCAGTCCAGCCGATGTCATCTTTCTCGTCATGAACCCAGGTCTGGGCTGCGGTTCTCGCCTGCGTCCTCCTAGCTGAAGAATTGTCTGTTGATGAGTTCCTGTAACCATTGTCATTTTTGCGTTACTGGATGGTTAGTCCCGTGAACAACTTCGTTATACCGCGAAGGACTCGGTGTGTGATCAGCCAGGGAAAAATCCCTTGAAATACTCCGCCGTGGTTGGGAATTGAACCCGGGCCATGGGGAGGACAGACAGTGAGCTATCATGACTGAGCTATCATGACTGACTAATGCAACTAGTGTACACAATTTTAAAACTGACTTTTCTATAGGAAATATAGGTGATCTATTGGCTCTTGCATAATAGAAACCTATCAACAGCCTGATTAAAAAATTCATGATCAGCGTGGAGATGTGGGCTGTATCTGGTCTGGGGGGGGGCGGGGCTCGTTAAAAAAATTGGCTATCTGTCCGAATGCTATTATTATAGCTTACTTCGTCCTCATCTGAAATCAGGCAGAAAATATAAGAGGCCCAATCACCCGCGTATGGTGTTATTACGTATATATTATGAAAATAAAACCAGTATAACTGCAAACATACAAAGACAAGATGATGGAGGGAAAAATATTTATGCATGCGTGTTAAATCCCTGCATTATACCAAACTGTTCCTTATTATGATAATAATAAAAAAAATAGTTTGATTTGGGTTTCAAAAATAAAGTATATTCATAAAAAAAATGGTAGAAAATAATGAACGATCTGGGCCAATCAAAATATGTCACTAGCCGAGCTCCGCAATCAAATTCCTTTTTTGCCAACGATGTGTATATCTGAGAAAAGGCAACTCTTACATATGCTTAGACTGATGTAGACTGATTAGTCAGTCGGTAAGTTGGACTGTTGGAAGTGCGGAATTTAGCGATTCGGTTTCATTTACATGTGCAGACATCAATTATCGTGCAGATGGATACCCACAGCCCAAAAACCTAGTAGTATTTCAATACACGGAATAGTACATATACTCGTTATACGTTCCAAAATGATGTTCACTTTTTGAGCGGTTATTATTCATAGTGAATAGCCTGGAAATCAGGCTATATACCTTCAGAGTTGCCTTCTCCCAGAATTACGCATCGTCGGTAAAAAAGGAAATTTGATTGGCACAGCTCGGCTAGTAACAAAATTTTTCTTGGCGCAGATCGGCCCCAGTGGTAGACGACCTGCGTCAACCATACTATGATTGGCGCAGCTAGGCAAAGAGACTGAATTTGTGGCACAGCTCGGCTTCCATACACAACCGTCTTGTCCCGTATAATGCGTGGACACAACAGACAGACCAAAATAACCAGGAACCTGTAAAACCGTATTCCATCCTTACCAATACATAAAGAAATAAGTTTGGTCTTTCATTTGTCATCTTGAACAAACAAAGATTAAATGAATAGAAACGAATTATCTCAAGAAACTGTTGTAGGTGCATTGCTGATGTGGTTCATGTCAGAGTGCTGTTACAAGACCACACCAGGACTTCCTTCTCTGCTTCTCTCTGCATCCCTCAAATGTTGACGCCCACCCGACCCAGTTGTCCTGATACGGCCATTCACAAACAGTCAGGTCTCCTGGTCAACTACGGGCATGGCCACCAGTTCAGAGAACGAAATACCAACGTTGGCGGATATTATCGGCGAAGCTGAAGTTGGAGGAAGAACTAGACAGACTTGGCTTGGGAAGGTTAGTGACACACTCAATAGTTTGTTCATTTTTCATGTGTACCAGGTAACTTCTGTTCACGGTTATGATTGTTAGCGCTCTCACTGACTGATAAAGTTAATTGATTATGTGATCGCTCAGCAGGTAATCACTTTATATCGGCATAATTAAAATCTCATCGCCCGATAGGCCTAGTTGACCTGGGAGTTTAATCACTCAGAGAGTACTAATCTTCCGAGGTATTGGGGTACCAGGGTGTTGGGTTTCCGACAAAAGGTATCCATTTGCGCAGGTATTGCGGTGCCAGGGTGTTGGGTTTCCGACAAAAGGTTTTCATTTTCGCAGGTATCGGGTATCAGATATTGGGGGGTTTATGAGGTACGAGTACTAGGTTTTGGAGATATCGGGGTATGGGTATCAGGTTTCGCACTACCCAGCTCATGACTGTTGGGTACCGTTTAAAGTGAAACTGAAAGTAAAAGCTGCTTAGTTCGTTAATAATAATTAAGGAAGGGGTGCATTGTTTCTTATAGCCACCAAGAGGTTCATGATGCATCATATTACCTACAATGGTACATGCACAAGGTGGACAAAAATCAAAAGATTTTGAATGTATGGCATGGGCACAACATTGCCATTCTCTGTTTCAGGTCAAAGTGTGTTCCAGACTGACCTCACTTGAAATTGCCTTCTTAGTGGTGTCTCTAGTAGTTCTCGCTGGGGTATTTGCATTCACATTTGTTTCTCTTGCGCGTGCCGTGCAAATCACCAAACCAAGCAGTGGTCAAGACCTCACATTTGCGATTATTATTCTTATCAACGCAGGTAAGTTGTTTTGTTTGAGCCACAAGGTTGATGCCTTGGAATGGTATGAGAGATATTCGCTAGATGGATAGTGCATTGGACTTAGGATGAGATCGACTGAGAGACCCCGTGGCTCACCCATAGAGAAACCTTTTTTTATGGGTTACATCATGGCCCATCCTGGAAATGGGGCGCTTTTTCACTGCATCGGACAGGACGCAGTTTGCATCCGATTTGGCGTCGGACCTTGGATCCGAGGGCCCCTTTCCATTCCAAACAGCTCGTCAGAGGCGCAATCCCGGATTACTTTGGAGACAATCAATGGTGTCGAACCTGTGTTTCCGGAAACGGCAATCATTCTTTGCTCATAACTTCAAAAGAAGGTTAACTCGCTATTCAATTCTTTCACTACAGGTTGCCTCTCTTTCCTGTGCAATTTCATGCTGTTAGTCGAGTGAACATTGTTGCAAAATCAAAAAAATTTCCTTTCCAACGATCCTAGTATGAGAGCGGAAACGAGTGAACGTTGCTAGGTAATCCGTGGAAGACCATTTGATTGGTTGATGAGTCGGACATCCGAGACTAATCGGGCTCATTTTCCCCTGGGAGACAAACGGTTGGGCGTCCGAGGCCGATCGGACGAGGCCTTTTCACTCCATGAGGCGGACCGGATACTCGATGGAGTGAAAAAGTGCCTTCATCAGTGACCCTGTTCACGTAAAAATGGTCTCATTCTGCCTGCTTTATTTAACATTTTTGGTCTGATAGTCAGCAATTGACTTTGAGTCGCCTGCATATAAACCTCCATTGAAGCCGGAAGCATTCAGTTTATAGTAAGGCAACCAACTTTGGAAATGACTAGATAATATTATAATGTGGAGTAACGCCCCCCTTTTTGTCTACATCTTCACTGTTGTGTGAAGCTGCTGGGTCAAATCCCTGTTTTTTCACCCGTTACAGCTTAGCAGGGAACACTACAGTATCAATGCTCCACCTCATAGTGAGGCTTGTCCTAGGAATAAGATGTGGGGGAGCTCGCTATGTCCGGGATTCGAACCCTGGTTTTTGCTGTTCCCAGCCCTGTGCTCTAACACTGAGCTATCCCACTATCCCACTATCCCCAGTAACATATTTTGGTCTAACTAGCCCCATGTACTGGTAACACATGTTTTATTCTTTATTCTGCCATTCCAAACTATACCGTGATGTATTGTCATATTGTTTGGTGTAGATAGCCCTTCACAGATATCACTGCTTGCAGGTTTTTGTTTGTATCATATACTGAGCGGGATATTCCGAGACAGATATTATGAGATTATTCTCCTTATCTGCTCTATGGTTCTAATCACAATATACTGTGTGGGTGAATATATCACCAATCCGCCTTCCGCCAAAGACTTGCCCATCAAAGTGGTTAGTATCTCCTTTTTTCATGTATATTCTAGGGACAGTTTCAAATCAGTGTTTTTAATTTGGATAGTGATGACGGATCTTTTAAGTAGCTTGTGTCTATGTAATGAGCACATAAATCTACCATTCCTCCAGATATACATATACATACCACCCCGACCGCCCCACTACCACCACCACTACAAGTGTGTAAAAATTATACCAAGTACCAGGTCAGCGGGATAGCTCAGTGATAAAAGCACTGTATAACTTTTGACTGTATTTTCACAGACTCGTCTCGTGCTGGTATGCATCGGTGTAGTCACCTCAGCGCCATTGGGAATTCTGGTCATACGACAGTTCGGTTATGTTGCGTTTGAGATCGTTGGTGGAAATGCCAAACTGCAAAGTGAGTAAATCATAAAATTCTCAACTCAAGCTCTGTAGCCCAAATGACCCACGAGTATGATAGGGCTGTACGATAAGTCATAGGCCTATTGTCCTGTCTTGGCAACTATTGTTGTCTTTACATACTTGCCTTGGCAATGATTCATATCAATGATATGGGGATGATCATGAGATTTTTCATGCACACTTGTTTTCCGTTTTCATATCATTGATAGAGCTTTGTGGTAGAGTATTGGGCTTACATATAAAATAATCTGGATTCAAACCCCATGAGGAGTTCCAACTTTGTGAGCTCAACTAAACAAAGGAAAAGTGAGTCTTCTCGTGAGGCAGATCTGGCACTGACCCACTCTCGGTGCGGTATACTAGATCATAGCTGGTGTACTCACTCACCCAGCAACTTCGCTATAACTGTCAAGCTGTCATAGAGAAAAAGTAATCATCATAAATTTTTATTGCAGCACTCTTTTGGAGAAATGCTTTCTTCAGCAGTTTGCTAGTAGCTGATTTGCAATTGGCGATAACTGTGGTAGTTTTAGTGATAAAGGAAGGAGCATATGTAGACCTTGGTGAGAAAATTACTCTGGGTGTTGGCTTACCCATTGTGGTGATCTGGGTTATCCTTGGATGGCTCGTGGTAAGTCGCTAAGTGTTCCATTAAAATGAAATCTTTTTTTTTTACATGAATAGCATCACTACCTCAACTTTCGTGTTTCCTCAAAATAGGGTCGAATTGTTCATTGTATCCCTCGCAAAGAAGAGTTCTCTGTAGATAACTATCCCAATCTGATGAAGATGAAAGGCAAAGTCATCTCAAATCGGGGATTTAACTGTTAGATATTCAGCACACACACATGGCATACAAATGTGGCAGTATCTTTTGCCATTCTACGACTCTTGCTTCAGGCGCATATGACAATATTCATGCTTGTAAGCCCATTATTTGTTTAAGCTCTGTCTTGCATATTAGTATTCTAATAGTCTATTTCTCGTCCCGCCTGTAACCCCTCAGTTCACTTTTGCAGGCTCGACGGGAATGGAAGATACCCATGATTCTGTTCGAAGTTGTGGGCGTGGTAGCCTACGCGTATATTGGTTGGAAGTCTTGGGTTGTCAACAGACATAGATGCCACTCAGCCTCTACCACAACCACCACTGGACTACCCACCAGCACCATTGCCACCTCAAGCACCATTGCCACCTCCAGCTCATATCCCACGTCCACAGAATTCTATTGTTTTGATAGCAAGCTACTGTTTGCTACTATTGGCGCCAGTAAGTTTTAATGTCAAATTTGACCAAAGCTGCAATCTGTTTTGACGTAAGCTTTTATTTCAAAATTTGGATGGTTTCACCTCCCATGTAGACAACAAGATATTTGCTGTTCAAACCTTGTCACCTTTCCTCACGAAACACTTATTCAGCTGGATCTTTGTGCTGATGCATTATATATGACTATCATAAATTATATGTAAATTATCTATTGCCCTTGTCATTGTGATGACAAGGTATATTCTGCCGATGGCAGGTTTTTCACGACCTGCCGTTGTCATGGGGGTATGGGATGGTATTGAGGCGGTTTCTTGTTTTGTTCCTCAGGCTCCCTCCCGGTTGAGGGTCAGTCAACTTAAGCTATTTCTGTTCGCATCACTCACCGAAACTCGACTACTTTTCACGAGACGTGAGTAGCGGAATGAAGTGACCTCTAGTATTTATACTGTGATGATCCGAAGCCACTTTAGCAAGCTGGAGTAAGAGGCTTCCTAAAGGCCTGTTCCAAAGAAAAACCCCACAAACACTGGGGTCTTAATATCTCTAAAATACCTTTGTAGTGGCTGTATACAGTGTATCTCATCTTTTGCTGCTCATCCAAGGTGTGGTCGTCTTTCTTGGTTTCGGACGCGGACTCAAAGAAAAGTGTAAGTCTCACTCACTATGCCTGGAGCTGCTGGGATTGGTGTTACATTTCTGTATAAGCCTACTTATCATTTTAATTCCATGATATCAAGTGGTGTCCCTTGCACGTTAATGAAACCCATGTCACACTACAAGGTGGGTAAAATGGTGAAAGAATGATCAGAGGATGATGATGTGTGAGATGAGGGGTTATGTATGCGCGTCTGTGTGTGAAGAGTAAATTTAATATATAGCAGCGTGTAAGTTGTTAGCTAGTCTCCAGGCCCTAGTCTCCAGGCTCTAGTCTCCAGGCTCTAGGCTCTAGGTTCCAGGCTCTAGGCTCTAGGCTCTAGGTTCCAGGCTCTAGGCTCTAGTCTCCAGGCTCTAGGCTCTAGGTTCCAGGCTCTAGTCTCCAGGCTCCAGGCTCTAGTCTCCAGGCTCTAGTCTCCAGGCTCTAGTCTCCAGGCTCTAGGCTCCAGGCTCCAGGCTCTAGACTCTAGTCTCCAGGCTCTAGTCTCCAGGCTCTAGTCTCCAGGCTCTAGTCTCCAGGCTCTAGGGTCTAGTCTCCAGGCTCTAGTCTCCAGGCTCTAGGGTCTAGTCTCCAGGCTCTAGACTCTAGGC
>Ga0224511_10001160_pt1 | contig 15216 bp, 4 predicted proteins | sample SF_May12_sed_USG_2_FD_169988 | JGI IMG/M metagenome (GOLD analysis project Ga0224511, IMG submission 169988) | Sediment microbial communities from San Francisco Bay, California, United States - SF_May12_sed_USGS_8_1 | ecosystem: Environmental > Aquatic > Marine > Sediment | place: USA...
GACAAAAATTAGCCCGTACTATTTCAAACCGTTAGTCTTGGTTAATGATTTTACGCGATGATGTTTATACCGACCATTTAGTTTCATGCATCATACACACATATTAATCAATAATATATATTAATGCATGTATGAATATGTTACTACGCATACGGGATTTAAACAATATGTGGTGAATAACCTTGTAATTGTCCACAAAGCCTGTTTAACGTTTCTTGTTAGTCTTGTGCACCTATAATGCCAACTATGTTGACAACAAAAAAGTCCAATCCAAGCAGCATATCAAGCTAATACTAGAATACGTATTACCTATGCTATATGACATTGCGCCTACAATATTTTTGATCAACATTGAGTAATACGTATGATTAAGATCTTTGACAAAGAACTATTATTATGCGACAAGATCTTCATTTGAACATCTTAATGACGATATCAGAAGTGTTCCGTTTATCGGAAATAGGCCGACACTCCAGGAGCGTAAATCAATGCTATGTCTTTATATAGGAATATGAAATAAAGGTTTTACACAAACAATATACGGGCAATAATCATGGTAATGCCAAACAGTAATTACATTTACAATATCCTGAATGTAAAACTCTCACATAACCATACTTTGAAAACGTAACAAAAACTATGGTTTTACGAAAGAACTAACATTGTACATTGTGTGTTCTTTATATATTTCGAGATATTGTAAACAAACAAGATGTCAGACGTTTTGATGTGAGTAGAAATATGCATGAAGGTGTGACACTTCGCTTGCTGCCGTATTTGACTTACACAATGGCAACCTCGCGTCACCTGTCTTTAATAGTCTTAAAAAATGTTATTTCGAAACGCTAAAATAGATCGAGCTTTTGCGTCTTTTAAATCAAACTATGATAAGGAAATGTAAAGCAGTGTCAGTTGACATCAAATCAAATCAAATAAAATGAAAAGAATTGGCATCAGTGCCATCACAACAACACCTAAGTTGATACATTACTACAAATAAGTAAGTCGCCATAAATTCAACGTGACAAAAGGCAATACGTGTCTGTAATTGTAATTTTACATCAAGACTTAAGTAATCGCGCATGCTAATAACAGTATAGCACTGATTTACTCAACATTTATAAACAGTGATAAATACGACTGTTTATTTGCGAAACCTTTAATGGTGAACTTGAATTCATTTCTATGAAATGCTTTAGTCATGTTTTTATTTACAACTCCGTAGTTTATACATCACAAGTTGTCCGTTTTTGAAAGGGTGTTTCTAACATACACATACTATACATTGTTATTATGACGCTACCAATAGACAAGCGTGGTCCATGTTTGCAGATATGTACAGGTACAATGTCCGGTGACAACCTTTATAAAACAACAGTTGAAATCGGGAAAGGGTCGATGGTTCTGCGTTCTCACTCCATCCGTTCCAGTCTGTCCGAATTGTGTTTAGCGCTTTTTATGAACGACTAATTACTGGATTTCAAATAGTTTTTATCAATTAATTGCAATTACAAATTACTTGGACAATTATTAGCTTTTCTTTTTTTACCCAACGAGCAAGGCTTTGAAAAATATGTAACAGTTTTTTTGTGTTTCTTTATATGCGTATTCTGACTAACCTTTGTCAGACAATCAACGATTAACATTACATCGGACCTCACATTTCTTAATATTTACAATCCGTTCACCAATAAAAGGATAAGCGTATACTTGAACAAACATAGTCGCATGTCTTTGAACACAAAGGACTACTTTGTTAAAGAAACTAGCCACTTGTCTACGGGCGTGGTTATAGAAGCCCCAGTGTAATGTCAATTGGCAGGATACATGCTATTATAGTCTCGCTTTGTTTACCTGTACACCCACGAGTATGTTCAAAACGTATCAGTGTCTATTAATAAATCAGTTTTGTCAAACAACAACTACGACATAAGTGCAAACTTATGTTCTGTATTGTCAACTACCGTAGATAAATGGATTGACCTAGTCGTTCTGATAATCAGAAATCGGTCGTTGCTGTGCGTATTTAAATCAATGCACAATTTTTTGTTTTGACAGGAAGCAAGTTTGTTCAAAACTGGGTTACAGATACATATAGGAACAATACGACATGAAACTAATCAATATCACAATACAAAGTAATCCCACCTATCAGGTTGAACTATTGTGAATGTGTCCACCGCCGTCGTCGTCGTTTGTCATCCGTTGTATAGAACGCATTTCGTTTAAGGTTTGATAAAGGTAAAATAATTTTAATCAATAAAATGTTAAGGAAAAAATGCATTTACTCCCTACCAGGCTAATGTATTTAGAATATGAACAGAATAATGGGAATGTGAAAGGAGAACTGCGTGACAAAAAAGCAAACGTTATGAAGTTGAGAAATCAAAAGTATGAGTTTGGTACGCAGTAGTCAGGGAAGGGGTGGCATTAGACAGTACGCAGTACGCAAAGGGTCGGTACGGAGTACGCAGAACATACCTTTAACATTTAGCCGTATTAAACTCCATGCACTGAATTTATTATTCAGTATCATACTGAAAGTGACCAACGGAAATTTGAATGACCCTGGGTGATGCATTTGTTATTGATTAGCATGCTCAAACTGACCAATCGGAATTTGCATGACCCTGGGTAGTGCATTAATAATTCAGTATCATACTAAAACGGATCAATCGGAATTTACACGACCCTGTGTCTTCCAATATTTTTAGTACCATGCTAAAACTATATTGGTAAGATGCAGGGTCGTACACTTACGCACCAAAAGATCTAAATTATTTTTAAGCATGATACAGCATGTGCCTGAAAATTCAATTGTCATGACCCAGTATCCTGCTAAATGTTTTAGTATGATACTGAATGTTTTAGCATGATTCTGAATGTTTTAGTATGATACATGTACATGATCATACAATAAAGACCCTAAATAGCAGTATAAACTACTTTTAATTCAAAGCTAAACGCATTAAAGTTCAATGTAGTAACAGAACTATTAAAAAAATAACAAACAATGAATAAAAGGAGTAGAAACTTATAAATAAGCTGTTATTCAATTATTTAAATGACTTTGTTACATCATACAATGGCATGCTTTTCAGTGCGATATTATAAATTTATCTGTGAAAAAGATTTTCAACTTAATATAGGAATAAAACATTCTGTATATATGAGTATCTATTGTAAAGCTCCTTAAACAGGAATATATTTTTATACCGCACTGTGATTCCTACATACTAAATTGTCGACGATAAAAAACATTCTAAATGGTCGACGTTATAAAAGCATTCTAAATGGTCGACGTTATATAAACATTCTAAATGGTCGACGTTATAAAAGCATTCTAAACGGTCGACGTTATAAAAGCATTCTAAATAGTCGACGTTATAAAAGCATTCTAAATGGTCGACGTTACAACAGTTGCGGCTATTAAAAAATGATTATCACGTCGCCAAAGAGTTGATTGTATAGTCGGAAAAAGCCTACGCACCATTGGGAGTTTCTTTAAGCAATAACTCTTAACATTATGTATCTACACACTTACCCTTGATTGTTTAATTTCATACATGTTTATTTCGAAGCACGGACACCAATTTGCTAAGTTCTAAGATCTACTAAGCAGTATTCATATATAAACTTATAAAACGTATTGACTTACTTTGATTTATTTTAGACAAAAATACAGCCATCAGCAATTGGACACAAGTTATCATAATGCAGACGCATACACACTCACAGTATACGCGGTTTGTGCGTAATAATACACTATCCGCTTACATTCATTATCCGAAAGCACGACCACTTTCGCAGATATCACTCATTTGACGACCTTGCTTTTTAATATAGTTTAAATAAACATATTTTATTCAATATAATCAATTTACAGCTTCAATTTTGTAGTACTTATATATCAGTATAAATATATGTCATAATCTTTCAAATTATTTGTTATTGTTACATTCCTTTATTTGATGATGCCATACATTATGGCGGTTGCAATTTTCAAAATTATTTGCGATTCTGGTTTTATTTGACTGTAGAATAAGTTAAGTATATTGCTTTAGTCTTACTAAATCACCTTAAGTTAAAGGAACTCCACTGAGGTACATGTATTGTCGTGTAACACACTTAAAAATTGTGTTCTTGTTGTCGACGTGTGTAGAGCATAACAATCTATATTGTGGTACCGGAATATGTTTTAATCGGTTGGCAATAAATTTAAAACTTGTATTATATATGTTGATCTCGTTGTAATGTTTAACAGATGCATTCCAATTTTAAACCGAGTTTATTTATTTTAAATAAGTATTTAAGTAACACAAAATAAGTTTTGGTGCACTAAATACGTTGGTAACAAGAACAGACCTCAATGGAGTCTCATAAAATTTTATGATCCGTAAACATACTCTATAAGCCTATGCCAATTATGAAAATATGCTGTTTAGCATATGTATTATGGAAACAACAACAACAACATTAAGTCAGGTGGAGGCTATTTTGTCACATGTGTACGACACAAAAACCAAGGGCGACCGCTGCGCGATGGAAACCTCTAGTTTTGGCAGTGTTTATATCGCACAAATATCTCTTTTCGGTCTCTTACTGATACTTAGTTACAGTAACTTGCACTTTCCGCAATCGAACCCTGTATTAACCTGTCGTTAGTAGGGTACTGTGTCAATGAATACAGGAGCTTTATTGTCTTTAGAAGATTTAGCGATTATGAATATGTTATTACACCCTTTGATATCAAATATATAAAGATGTACAACACAATTAATTATTTAAAGATATCAAATAAAGTTTGTCTGTGAGATTACAACAAAAGTAAATCTTTTCAAAAATACAGTGATCGGCATACTCTTAAACATTATTAAAAAGGTCCATGTATTTTTCCAACACAAATAAAATAAGCACTAAATGTACTTCAATGTCTCTCTTTTTACATGTATAATACCGCACTATTCAAAAACACTGTCATATATGTTTTGTCGTGCACTTACGTTTGTCCATCAGTTATACCAGTTCTTATTTGAAGAACAATATAAATGTCACCCAAGGTTACCCCCAAACACACATATTAACATATGTACAGCGTGATTATTGACAAAATTATTATAATAATTACTATCTGCTCTATGGGACCTTTACAAGGTTGATATTTGCATACTAGGTACTAAGTATGGCAACTTATTACGATATGTCCCAAAACAAGATAAACGGAAACAAAAATCGGTTGTTTTGTTTGCATTTCTTATTAAAACATACCGACCATCACATGGTTAACTACACGATAGTTAAAATGGACTCATTATACTACAATCATTTAGCCAATGCGATCTTATAGAATATTGTTCTTTGACGGGACTTTCCAGTTGATTCTTCAGATTTTATTTCTGTCAAGTTCGTAGTAATGACAAACGCACGGATGGTTGATTCAGTTAACATTTAAAAGGGGTAGTTTGATGGACATTACTCTTCTCTTAAGCACTTTCACGAGGAACAACTAATTGTCATTTGTTCATGTACCAGTTTTTTTTTCAAGTTAACGCCTAAATTTCTAATACATTAGTGTGACAGCAACCCTACAGTGGTACATGGTAATCTGAGTTAAAGACCCCAGGAAGCATAATCTACATAAATTATGAGAAAACTTGTTGAATGTGTGCTTCTTTTGTCCATTTGCCGACATCATTTTCGTGTTGAACAATTATATCACGAAAGAAGACATTGACTGCTCTACACGTACCATTTTGCCGCATAAGTGTATGCTTAAATGAAGACGATTTTACGATAGAGTACAGTCTATTGCATTTGCAGAATACTGATTTCGCCTGTTTAAAAGAGAAGCGAATTAAATCTTCCGATTGCTTGTTTTAACTTACACATATCATAGTAGAGAAAACAAATTGCATACTATTATTCCGATTGATTACATTGCTCACTTGATTAAAAAGCACATCGAATTCTGCATTTTAAGCAAATATATGTACAAATTGGTATGTAAAATACATTTATATTGATATGAAGAGAGATTTTTGTTAATTATACCCGTGTAAAGAGTTTGTTTGATAGACCGGCGACAGACCCAATTAAATTGCCCCGACCTCAACTTATTAATGCATTTTTTGAAACCATGTTTTCAAAATTACACAAAAAGTGTCAGTTGTACTTACTTATACTTCATTTTATGAATAAATGAAGTTAATGATTGACGTTATTGGCGGTTCAATCATATTCATTGGTCAATTGTAATTCAATGGATTAAGGCTGTTATTGTCATGTGACCTAGTAAATACAGAAGAAAGCGTGATTTCTGTTTGTGAAAAAGTACATAATGGGCAGGATATTGACGTTGTGCGGAACTGTGCATTGCGACGGAAGCCATGCTAGCGATGTTTGCACACATTAAACAGTAATTGTGTACTGCAACAACGTTCTATTTTTAATACACAAAATACAATCATACTATGATATAATTGAAAATAAAACTGTTGATTCACCCTTATAAAACAGAAACCATGAACCGTTGTTTTAAATAAACCAAAAAAGCATTCCTGAAAATGTTGAAATTATTTTCTATGTCTAAATATTTTCGAAGAAAACACATCACGCCGTTACTGAATGGAAATATTTTTTTTAAATATATGTAGATTTAAACTTGAAAAACATTGTGTTTAAGAAGAATTATTGTGTTTTTGCATTTAATTTATACAAAAGGATGTTTAAGGCGCTTTTAATACAAAACTGAAACAGAACGGCTTCTAACATAACTTAACATATGTTGAAACAATATCACGATTTGTGTTCGTGTGACCACTATATTTTGCTAACATACACGTATGGGTAAATATTATATGCCTAAAAGCCCTAAATATTTAAAAAGCTGGTATACACTTTGTATATTGTTTTAATAATACAAATGTACGCGGCGTCAATAGTTTACAACATTAAAAGCGAACCCGGGGTTTTGCTGGAGTTTATGGGATGTTTGGACAAGTCAGCCGTAAAAAGTATTAAACATAAGAATACATTTCATTTAGACAATTCCAAATTATCTTATTACACCTAAGATTAATTAAATAAAAGCGTTTAGTTATTGATGTTTAGAGTTTGAATAACATTGCTTGCCAACTGTTGTTTCATGGACTACATATGCAATGTCCGCCAGTATGACATAATACAAACAATGATATGAACTATTTTACAGCGTTGTCGGGAAGTAAAAAAATAAAATTATACTCAACTTACATTTTAATTTATATATTTCACCAGCAAAAAGTAAATTTGTAATGCCGCTTACATGTTTTGAAATTAAGACTACCACAACTTGGAAAGGTAATTATTACAATGCGATATAACATTCATTTAACAAATAAATTTTACTATCTTCAGAACCAACTTTCATTGACATGGGTCGCTGGAAGGGCAACTAACAATATTTTAAGCCAGGCCTGATATAATACAATATTTTTAAAGTACTGTTGTGCATCATATATATATTGCGGATGTTATTGCATTTACAATAATTATTACCACAAGGGCATATTCGTTTCTTTCATGTGAAAGGCTATAATAATTCATGTCTAGACCAAATGCATAACTGGATGTAAATTACAAACGACGTTACAATGAAATACGATATATTAATAGAACATATCGAAATTCTTATTACAATGCGGCTTTCCTTCTTGGTAATAAATTGGAAAAGTTACGGTCATACAACACTTAATATGTATAACAAATACGCTACATGTTAAATAGTTACTGATTGCTCCTAAGAGGTTCATATAGGTCTTAAAAATGTCTGTATCATGCTGCTCTTATAATCGGTCACAAACTTGGCAATATGTTAGGTATACTAAATGAATTAACACTGCAAAATAATGAAATGCAACGCATAAACGGCTTCACTTCGTTTATGAGTTGAAAATCAACGGTGTGGTGGGTGGCTGTTCGTCGTTCGTCATCGTGTGTCGTGCGTCGTCAATGTTTTGAGTGTGGGCACTCTAGAAAACCCGATTGTAATGAAACTTTTGTCTAGACAATATCTAGGCAAAGTTCTAATCTGTCTCTTGACAGAAAAAATCCAGGTCACTCAGGAGTAATCTAAGATTAGCCATGGTTACTCTCGAGATGCCATATTTGTGACCAATTTTGAATTTTAAAAGGTAATCAAAATGTTCTTTACAACAATTATCTAGACCAAGTTCGAATTTGGGTTATGTCGGTTTAATAACTACGGTCTTAGGTAAACACTGTAGGCAACATTTGTGATCAAGTATGCTACATAATTTTATGGTATAATATAATATTCCATTATACCAATCCTACATATTCTTAAGTCATGGTAATATACTTATGTTGTGCGGAACAGACTTGACAAAACTCAATGTTCTTCAGGTACATGTAAGCGATATAGGGCTATCATAGTCCTCTTTTATCCCTTGGATCAAAATTGTTGTTGTTACGGTTAGGTTAAAAGTGGAAATATTGCCACAAATTTGTTTTTTAAAATGGAATTTAGTTATTGGTGGGGTTCATAACTCTGAAAAGCTACACAGGAGGAATATTTCGTTTAAATATGTTAATTACGTCTTTAATACAAATCATAGATGTATAACGTTAACTTGGGCTTGTTTATGCGGTGAAGGTGTGCATTTTTGACGCATAAAGGGTGTGCCGTTTATGCGTTGCATGTCAACGCATAAATTGAGTTGAATCCGTTCATGCGTCAGGCGCTGTATGCGGCGTCACAAGGCGGGTGATAAAAGAATAATGGAAAACCTGGTAAACTCAAAATTGTCTAAAGTGAAAGACGTATGACTTACCATATCTGCCTAACTGTTGCAATGCAATTTGAGTAATCACCTTTTAAACGCGAAGCTCAATGTACTAATTAGGTTTTGCCTTCAGTACTCGAATAATCCATTAAGCTTTCGAAGTATTGCCAGTCTTCTTTCGATGTTGTCAAGATAACAAATCTGTGTGTCATTGCGGTAAATTGAATGCATTCTGTGGTGGAGAGAAATAAGCCAACTCATACTGTCTGTGTACGACATGACATTATACATTTATCAGTGATCGATCGGTAATCTCCTAAAGAGGTTATAAATGTATTATGTCAACATTAAAGATTACAGTCTAACACATAATTGTATAACACACGCCAGTCTGACCGACTGGCTTACATTCGAATATAATAAATGTATGAAACAACATATGCGCATATAATGTGTACAAACGGTATACACATATTCCGTTTGTACAGTATTTGGACCTTGTTTATCCAACCAAAGATGCATTTAGTTGCCTTTTGGAAGAGGAAACAAAGTCATACATCGAGAATAATGCTAAAGACACAACAATTGAGCCTGGCGACTCGGTGACAGCGGGTGAATTATCAGTAATGCCTTGTTCTTTGGATGCTGAAATTAACTATGACATCAGTCTGCATCCAGCTCACAACATGCTACTGTAAAAATACCTACTCTAAGGTTTACCAGATGCGGTTGCCAAACCTGTTAAATCTGTAGTCAACCTACAGTGCGGAATGTAAGGCATTCACCATGATTATTACCAAGGCGGCAATGTCCGTATTTGAATGCATAACAATATCATTTGTATAATTATCATTCATGTCAAAACAAAATCCACATCTGAAAAGAAATTAAAACCAGCTATCAATTCAAAGTTGTTTTATCGTGTAGAATATCGCCATACTGTAATTTCACCCAGACTTTCCTGAATAATATGTTTTCTCTTCTTGATTGACAAGTTATTCGAAAAACTATGGTCAGACAGGTCGTCTGTGTTACCTATAAGCTGCATGTTCATATTGTGTCAGATGAAATTTATATAAGTATTTAAAGATACGTTCGTTTGATTGTAAACATTTCAAAAGTCCCTTTGTGAGATTGACAATTTCGTTAGTAATTTACATGTGTATGACGGTGTTTGTTTTCACAGTTATGAGGACAATGTACATATTTAAACAACTGCTGTTTTTGTTTTGTTGCTTAGCTAAATCTCTACAATTCAAACTGTCTAAAATATTTCATATTGGTTTATAGCTGTTGTATTCAGAGACACCACAATTCATCAGTCATTTAAAGCATGTCTCTTTAAATTGTTGTTTGTTACAACACGGTAAATTCCAATAAATAAACAGAGGCGAACAGAAGGTGACTGGGACTAAAGTATTTACCATGTGTATGAATTAGGAACACTGGCTTTGACACTTTGTACGCAATTTTTACTAACGCTTAGTCACTACGGTCCAATGTTACAAGTACGAGTATTGCATCATTCCGCCAGCTGATGTGGACAAGTTGGCATACTTGTGTCAAAGACAATACTTTTGAAGATACAAACAACATATTTACATACAATTGTTATTTCGAAGTTGTGTGTCATTAAAAATTGTCACAGTGGGTGTTGTAATACTTGTTTGTGTTAAGGTATTTATGTGTTAGAATTCGACGCTGTGACCTCTGGTCAGTAAGTATCTGTACACGATCCTTCGTAAATGTGGTTGTAAATCTTTAAATTAATGTATCATATAATTTCGACTTATCAAGCATAGTACATTGTACATACAAAATTAACCCTTAAAACAATTAGACAGTATTACAGATGTTCAAATAATAATTACACCTCTATTGCCATTGCTTCAATATCCTTTACAGGACGAATGAAGTTCATTCCTCGACGAACATCGTTAGCCTTACCACCGCGCAAAGGTACGGAAAACACTTATGACGTCAGGAATTCCCCGCTTTTAGAATGTTGCTTTTTTAAAGATTCGTTTACAAGATGTAAGGCTATTCTTATAGCCTCCCCAAACAAATTCCGTATTTATCAATACAGACGTCGACTTTCATTGATTACTAGTTGTTACTCAGTTTATGTACAGTTTAATCAAAATACGTTTTCATAAAGTATTTAACCGTGTAAAAGGGGCACAACCGTGGCAAAACAAATAAGTTTAATGTTATGTCTTAATGTAAGTGAAGATGAATTTTGTTGAATACAGTTAAAACGTAAATGTAGCGTCGTCATAACATAATGAAATGGAGTTTTACTCATTTTAAATCGATGCGACCTCAAAAGGCATTTAACAATATCGGCGAAGAAAAAAATATCGATTGTCCTAGCATGGTTGTATTCTTAAACATGTTTTTGTTAAAAAGTGACAATGCGCACAACATTCATCACTGCCCATTATATCCAATTTCAAATATTGGACAAGGATTTTGCTATTCAATATTGAAAGGTAAGTTTCTTTTTATTTTTAACATTTTTGGGGAGAACATTGCAAGAGCGTTAATAGTTTGGTTACACACAACTGTGCTTTATTGTGTATTTAAGAACGGTTTGTTTTCTTCTTCGTTTATACTAAGAAAACTTTGATCGTGTTAGGATGTTGTACTGTATTTAGCATATTTAACATGTTTACAATATGACATAAACTGTTACGAAATATAAGTTATATCATTCAAATGTAATGTACTTAAAATAAAGTTGTTTTGATATACTGATGGCGTTTTTAAATGAACGTTTCAAAGGCGAGGTTTACTTTTTATGAATTCAAATTACTCTGTAGTTGAAATTGAATTAGTAAAATATAAAACCGTTAATGATCTAATACAAAATGTGTTGTCTACAATATACTGAGAAAAGGGAAAGGGGGCATAGCCTGCATGGAAAAACAGCATCCTCGGTTTTATTGAAGCTGTTCATCAGTAGTTATGAAAGAGCAGAACTCTATTTTTCAAATGTTAACAACATACAATCAATGCTACCCGAGGACCAGAAAAATATAACTACACAATGATGAAATATAAGTATCTTTCATGTGTTCCTGGTGTGGATGGAAAAACCCATCCCGAGGGCGTAGTGCAGCATAGGCGGTGACGAGGCTTGCCGAGTCACCGCCTTGCTGCACGAAGCCCGAGGGTTGGATTTTCCCATCCATACCAGGAAAACATGATAGATACTTTTTCTTGCATATTTTATTTCATTTAATTGTATGGTGCCTTAAACAATAAACAAAAAGCGCGACCTATGTGTTTATAGTAAAACCAGAGCGTATCGATATTTCATTCAACAACATCGTAACGTCACGGCTATGGGACATGTGTTTTCTAAATAAAATCGTCTGACGTTCAAAACAATGTATTTCTATTTATTTCGGATATTCAATCAAGAGTTCGTGATAATAATAAGAACAGGTAAATATAAATCGATTGAGCAAATGGCTTTTCGTTAAAATAAAGCATAATATGTCTGGAATTTGCATAACACGATGGACGAATACGCGTACTTATTAAAGTTCGTACCAAACGATAACTCGGCAAGATTTCTTCATTACCATTCAGAAAGTCTTTTATTGTGATTTATTCACATAAATATGTGAATTTATTATAAATCACCATCAAAGACATCGAAATTTAAAAGGTAAGATTTGTTTTTCAAAACAGTTAAAATTATCTCGTTGTGTCCGGATTCGAGGTCATCGCTCTTGACAACGGGATTTTCCCACGGTCGATGGTTAATGGTTAAGAAACTTGCATTTATTTAAGTCATGTAGTTGAAATTGACAGCTGTAATTACTAAAGGTGCTGTATAATTACATGTTTAACTTTTTAAATACTATTTTGACTGTTTACAACCAGAACTCAGCAAAATAAATGCAATTATGTACAAGAGTAGTTTACGGGAAATCGTGACGTCATCGCACGCAACTCGTCTTACATGGGGGTGTAAGATGACATTTTCCAGCACCGGAAGTTGATGCGGAAATCTTTGTCCCATATGCAAGAAAAAACTATCCAAAAAATTCTGTAAATTAAACAGTGTTTAAAATATTAATTAGACTGAAGTTTTTGTTAAAGTGTCGACGCACAATATGAGGAAAGTATGTGTTTAAAATTTGTCATATTATTATTCATATTCATTTTCATTGGGGATCAATAAAATGTCTTTGCTATTTTGTTATGTTTATATAACTTAATTAAGAATATTTCGATTATTATACATAAGGCCGTTGTAAGATAATTTATTATATTAATGTATGTGGGTTCGGGGTAACGTTTATGTAACGGTGCTAAAAAAGACTTTTAACTAGAAACACAACATGTTTTATGCGTTTCTTTATATATATAGTATAGCTACCTTGTATGTAATGTGCCGGTCGCGGTTTAACATTATGATTTTATTATATGAAAGAATATTACAAAAATAAACGTACGTGTTAGTATTTCAAAATGTACATAACGTACATAATGCGTGCGTTGCATAAAATGTGTTTTCATTTGAATAAAGATAACACAAAAAAATGATAAACTTTGTTAACTTCATCCATTTATTTGTGTGTTAGTATGATGTGATTTTAAACATTTAGTGGGTATTAACTTTTTTAGAATTGTCTAAAGTAAGCTGTTGAGAAAGCAAAAACATGTTCTTTGTAATTAATATAAGAACACACAATTGTAAGGCGCATAATACCTAGATATTACTTACACCCTAGGTCTAGTGTTGTTTATAACTTACTTGAACAAACAAAGAATATGGTTATGATTATCGTTAACTTCTTAACTATGTAGACTATGTAATATAATTGAAGAGATGTAAAATTGTTGTTTTTAAAACACTCTTACAAACACATGTCTTAATGAAAATGTAAAGGTAAAATATTTTATTCTACCTCTCTTTAAAATGAATCAAGTGCAACCTGTGAAATCTTGTGTCCAAACTTAAATATTTTACCAGGTAGAACGCTATCTGGTGATTCATATTAAAATGTCAATCTTTAATGCTATTAAGTTCACAAATCCTCTGTACTGCTGCAATATCGTGTTTCATTCAGAGACTGTAAGCCTTAGGTTGATTAGTTCCAGGCAAGGTATCTAGGCCCAGGCATAATTTCATTGCGAAAATGTCATATTTGTAAAATGAATACACCTCGTTTACTACGTTTTAGGTTTTATATTGATTACGTAACGATTGTAAATCACGTTTAAATGTAAAAGGAAACCCTATTGAAAACACACACCGGAACACACATTATCTGTATCACTAACGCGTCGTAGGCTTTCCTATGTTTCCTTGTTAATTGTAGAAAATAAGTTAACTACAGCAGGATGATAATATAAACATAACATTGTGAAAAACTCGTGTCCGTTTTACATTCGATTTCAATATAACTTTCAAATACTGTATTCTTTTACTCAGGGTTGATCTTGATATTTTCCAAGACAAAAAGAAAACTTTATTTAAATAAACATTTAATCAAAACGTGTATCATGGATAGCTGCATGAACTGTTCATCAGTGATTTAGCAAAGTTTACGTAACTATATACATGTAGATCAAAGGAACCACAATTTTTTCATAAGTGTAGCGTTTGCCATCACTTGGCACATATATATATATATATATAGACCACACACTAGTAAAAGTACTAGCCATAATTATGATTGTGAACCTGTAAACCACAAAGACAAAAATACAATCTCGTTTTAGTTTGAACAACACTAGTTTTACAAGACCTTTACTATAATTGCTATATCGTAAGGATTAACAAACATTTAATGTCATCAGTGACACATGCAACTGGAATGTAGGACTTTGAGATTGTAGTAGTCAACAATTAAGGTAAAAAATCCGGTTAATATCCGAGCTACAGGATACAAGAAGATCACGATTTTGTTTAATAATATTCATTAAAATAACATATAGAAAAATTTATACGGAGCGTTGAAAGTCTTCTGATATGTACGCAAATGGTATGGCTAAATGTAATTAATTATTTTCCACGATTCTGAATATTTAGTTATATCAGAGATTAAAAATGTAATATTTCTATTGTGATATTTGTTACGCTTATGTTTATAGATTTAATATATATTGATCATTTTAATGGACATCAACGCACACTTATTGCTATTTACTAGATATTACCTACTCGCTCTTTAAAGGGAAGCTGTCTGATTCTTTCACTAATTACAATTATGTAGGAAACACAAAAGTAAGTGTATCGATTAAAAATACTTAGGCCAACAAATGCACATTAAGCGAGATATTTCTAACTGAAATATAAATATCATTCTCAGGGTTTTAATAGATTGAGGTAATCCAGAATTACTCAGTACAATTTGCCTGTTGAGTGCAACGATTGAAATTTAGAGTCCGACCAATCAGAACCCGTCGGTTT
>Ga0224511_10001161_pt1 | contig 15214 bp, 10 predicted proteins | sample SF_May12_sed_USG_2_FD_169988 | JGI IMG/M metagenome (GOLD analysis project Ga0224511, IMG submission 169988) | Sediment microbial communities from San Francisco Bay, California, United States - SF_May12_sed_USGS_8_1 | ecosystem: Environmental > Aquatic > Marine > Sediment | place: USA...
ATATTTCAGTTAGAAATATCTCGCTTAATGTACATTTGTTGGCTTAAGTTTTTTTAATCGATACACTTACTTTTGTGTTTCCTACATAATTGTAATTAGTGAAAGAATCAGACAGCTTCCCTTTAAAATTCAAGTAGGTCGACATGTAAACATTCCAAGAGAAAAAGGAATTCGCATACATTGTTTAAATAGCAGAAATGTATCATATATTGATTGTGAATTTCAAGCGTTGTTCTACTGCTGTATATAACGATATACGTGCACAATATTTACTTAATTATATATTATTAATTATAGCAAAATTTACTTAATTATATATTATTAATAATAATTATTATGACAGAGGAATGGAACTGGATAAATTCTATATATTATTGACTCTGATTGTGACAGAACTATAGGAATTGTTGGTAATTATGTCCATCATATTATATGTATATAGCAAATGCTAATTGGGGGATGTAAATTGATCTTTAATTATTGTAGACTTATGTATTATGGGCCGAATAGCTTATTATTGAAACAAAAGAGTTGAGTTGTCGCAATACCAATTTATCAGTGTCTAGTGCCTGTGTGTCGGATTCAGAAAAATATTAATAATTTTTATCTGATTCTCTGGGATCCGAAAATGCGTAAACTACTTATTTCAGAACAATCTCTGTGATTAACTGAAACCAGTAACGTAGACTGGTATACAGTCGTTCAAATGTCTGTAATTCAGATTCTAGAACGACAGCTTCAATTGAACAGTTTCGGTCTAATTAGTTTTCTCAGTTTTCGGACAAAGATGTATTCAACAGCTTTTTAATTAAAAATGTATTTTGTGTTTTACCCTAATTGCATTTATTTTTATTACTAGTTTATGATGTGTGTTGGTGTATTTCGTGGCTAATCATTAACAGTTCAATTGACCTGAATATACAGGATACCAATGTAGGTGCGTTGTTGATGATCTCTGTGAGGTTACAATCAATACTCAGTACTACAGTAGGGGGTGGGGGGTCACGTTTAATATAGAGAACCCCTATATTCATATTACGTCTGTGGAGTGACTAATTTTATTTATATTGATGAACAACTGTGACTGCTTTTCTGTCGATGCAAGATATGCTTTCTGGTGACTCTCTTTTTAATATCTGTTGAAAAATAGCGTATAATTAAAGAAAAGAAAAAAACACAACAGCTAAAAACCAAGAAACAAAAAACTCAACAGCAATAATTATATTGATTCTACGTTATCGTCATAATCTACGTCAAATGCTTCATAAAATAGTTTTCGATGGTTGCAGCTGTTGTTCCTTTCGTCGTCGGCATCATTCACCAATTCACTGGCTCTTAGAATCAAACTAGAGATAAACTAATTTAAAATAGACAAATCCAAAGAAGGCATAAAGGTACGTTTGCTGATAATACTCATGTGTGTAGTTTTCAGTTGTTTTGTTTGAATTTGTTCTTTTCGTCGTTGTTGTTATTGTTTCTGACCTTGCGATGCTATCTGCAGTAATGTGTTCGTTATGCAATGGTAGGTGTGTATTAAACTGGAAAATGTTACGAACAACGTTTGTGAAAATATCAAGCAATACTACTTGTTTTACTATTGTTCATTTTAAATCCATTCGAGTATAATTATATTTTTCTAGTTTCTTTAAGTGCAAATACTCAATAAAAGCTCAATGAACCTGTATTAAGTTCACGATCTCTGCATTGCTAGCCCGACTGCGAGGACATTATTATGTTCCTAAAAAAAGACCTTTATATAAACTAACCAACGCCGCGGAAATATATTTTATATCATGCATATTTTCTATTCAAACGAATCCAGTAAAACGCTCTTAATAAAATAAAATTAACACACTGTACTGATTACTTAATATTTATTAAAAACAAATATCATTAAATACAGAACAGGCTTTAAAACTGGAAATGTGAATATCTGATAATGGAAAAACGAAATGAATTGGTAGAATATTTTTCAACAGGTAATGCAATGATTATTATATTTAAACAAATAATGGAATCAACAAATCATGTTTCTGTTACTGATTAAAAGACATAAATACCACAACATTTAAATATACACATCTAACATTTAGAAAAGAATTATAAACATTTTCCAGCAACGTGTACAAACATATACCAATCGTCCAAAAGTGCTTAACACTACTTAATCTGTATCCATATTTTTTCTAAATACATTAAACATTTCGAATGGCTATGCTACATGTCTGCGTTCTTTAAAAACAAAACAATTAAAATTATCTTTTTTAAGTCTACATACAATCGAACTCAACAGCAGGGTTTTTTGTAGGGTCCATATCCGCAGATGGGTTAATCATATTGCCAGATTTGCAGACCTGTTCCACTATTTCAGGTTTTTGGTCGTTAATAAACACACCGAAGCTTGAACCGTAGTTAACGCCGGGAAGAGAAACAAAACGAAATCCTGGACGGCTACCCGTAGGGTTCTCGGTAATGCCAAGATCAGGATGCACCGAGCTAAAGAGAACAAATGATAATTTTCATAATCGTGTTTAATTGTGTTAGTGCTAATTTTCTAATAGTTACCAAGACTGCTAGCTTACTTTGTTGCAAAATTACAGTGTATATATATGAACAAACAACTAAATTATGGCTTCAGCTCAGAAACGAATGGTGTTCTATTATAGCAGATTTTAAATAAGCAATAATATATTTAATATGCCCTTGATATGTATGGTCACCGTCTTTTGGAGAGCGCTGTATATTTGCTGAAAATGTCATATACCAATTAATGTGTCATAGCAAATATGTTATGCGCCTGATATTAGACGTAGTTGTAACGTTACACATTGCTGTGAATACATAGTGTACTATGTTTTCTTACCTCATTCTGCATTGCACTGTTTTGTCAAGTAGAACAATGTTCACGTCAACTACCGTTGAAATATTATCCATATAAATGCCATTGTTTACGATCAAGCCAGAACATCTATACTCAATACAGGCAGCACGATCGCTGTAATGATCTTTTCCAAGTCTTTCATTTGGAATCGCTGACATATGAACCGTTCCAAATTGCTCAAGAGTAGCATCTCCAATTTTACTAGTAGCAATAATGTGCATGTCAAAATTGTCAGAAATCTGAAATACATAACGAGAATTAAAAAGTAGTAAATAAAGTATCGTAAATATTTTAAATTCGCTATTTTTATTAAAAACATTGTCGCAAAACACTCCTTTAAAACGGGATAAATGTCATGTTTGTGGTTAAGACCACCGTTGTTGACTTGCCGTGAACGGCAAGCCAGTATTGTTTTGGAAATGTATTTCCGGATTGAAATTTCCCTGCTTTCTACTCTATGCATGCTAATTGTCCGAATGGAGAAGGGAACCAGTCGAATTTCGGGCGATTTCGATATTATTACGTAACCTACCTAACATTTGCTAGACGGAAATGGCCGAGTTGTTCCGATTATGATGATGTAATGGTATTTTTATCGGAATGTATTCGCATCTTCACAACATGGCAAACCATTCCTTTTAAAAGGACATTTTATTTAAGGTTTTATGTAGAAAGACTTAAGAACAAAATTACTCTGATACTGCATAGCGGTAATCTTAAACGAGTTCGTATTTACGTTCTACCCGAGGTAACTCGGTTGCGATCATGTATCGGCAATTTTATTATACTTGTCGTTCGCAAAACTCACAATTAAGTCGATATCTAAGAGTTATGAGATGTCGCTAAATTTTGAAAGCGAACGCTTTTATAGGTTTGCAACTGATCAAAACCTAATTAACCTTAAATGTTATGAAATAATACATTTTACCTTGACACGAAGTTTGATAAAGCATGCTCTAATCGTTTTTGGCCCCCAAGGCAGCTGAGGATACCATGACAGTCGTTTATTAGTTGTATGTTTTCCTTCAATAAACCGTATTATAGGTGGTCTAAATCGTGGTCCAAACTGAAACATAAAGCTAGCATCCTGTGCCTTTGCATTTTCACACCGCCTGACATTTGCCCTTTGATAAACAGGTCCATCACCACCAAAATCAAGTGCATGAAAGTTAACATATTCCCCATTTATCGACGTGTATTGTAAAAGATCCGGGACTTTCTGTTCTCGCTTCGAAATGAAGAGTTCACGTCCTCGCTGCACAGAAATAGTGATATTTGCATCGCAAAACATTTCAATACAAGCGTGGCCATTCTGTATGACTGATCTAGATGATTTAGATACGAATGCACGTTTCGTATTATTGTACACGTAGACGTTAATTGTCACATCATTAACAGCATATTCCTCGTTATAATAGATGTCGCTGTACACGGACACACTTACAAAGCAAACACCTTCCTTTGGTCGTGTTTTCACAACATTAACCCAATAGTCAAGATTACCATATATCGGGTGTCGTTGCCGCACTCTTTCCGTATACTCTTCATTAATTTCCGTCACAGGGATATCCGACGGTACTTGATCAATAAAGTATGAACGTGATGACTGTAACAAACGCCTAGAGCCTGGGGAACTTACCTCGTTAAGGATTTGCATCTGACCTCTGTCAACCCATATACCTTTGTTATGATCATAGTCCCAGTAATGCACTTCTGGATTTCCATTAGCGTCTAAAGGAACGTCAAAAGCATCTGAACTTAGAGTTATCCGTATAGGTTTGTTAGAATGGAGATCATTGCCACTTTCGTCTTTAATCTCAAACTGCAAAACGCCATATGTGCTTAATGGAACAATTTCACCATTGTCTGATTGCGTTTCAAAGAGTCCATTTGCCTCGTCAATGGAATCCATACTTCTAGGGTCAGTGTAGCGTAATTTAATAGCTGCGTTTCCTACAAACGGGTTTCCATTAGTATCCGTTAAACTATCTTTCGAAATTTGCAAACTTCCGACGGCAGGTAATCCATGCGGACCTTCCCCAATTGAAATTTCTGTTCCATTTGTTGAGTCAAAAGGAACAGGATCGGGCATAAGTGGTAAAATTGCAGTGAAGTAGGTTTCCCCTCCCTCCTTTACTTGTACGATCTTTGTTGTCTCGAAGAGTCGTTGAAATACTGGATCACTAAACATAACTACGACTCTTGTGATTCCCAATGGTACTTCAAATCTAAAGAAACCGCCCATATTTGTGTGAGTCACAACCTCTCCATGCATTCTTACTTCCCCCACCTGTAAGGGTATCTCTATACCATTGTCACGGCCATATGCACGTCCAGATACTGTAGTAACATATCTACATTCACCGCAAACACATGATGTAAGTCTAGCCATTTGATACGAAAACCCTTCGCATTCTATGTCAATTATTTCATGTTGGTCAGGTTGGCAACAGTGATATGGCCAGTATTCTGCACATGAGCCATTGTCATGGAGACGGTTGTTAACACACTGTGCTTCTCCACACGTTCCAACGTCAACTGAGTTGTTTTTAGTGATATCTCCTGTTACGAAGCATCCGTCTGGCAAATGGGTGAGGTGTGGCAATGGTGTGTCACAGGAATCCACGTCGTTTTCTGAAGAAGTTAAATGATGCTGTCAACTTTAATTACTTCATCTTCGAAGAGCTAAAGCAAACTTTAACCTGATCGATGATGACTTGATCACTTCGTAAGTAGTTTTGTCAGTGGACACTCAAATCAACGGCAATATCACGCTTACACGGCCCTTTGACGCGCCGTAGGACCGCCGCGCAAAATGTAAATACAAATGTTATATAAATGTGCCCGTTATGGCGTCCTATCTCGCGACGCGTGGGGAATTGTTTCAGTGCGCTCCGGCGAGTTCACGGCGTATTTATAGTTTAAGTAGTATTTTCTTTATTGTCTGTTTCGTGCAAATAACGTTTTGCGATAATTGGTATAATGACTTTAAGGAGCAATGTGTCATATCATTAAACAGTTGCCAAAATGTCCATATGCATGCAACGTGTTAAATGTCGTATCGTTTATTAACTTTTCTTCAAAATAAAAAGAAACTTATGTCAAGCTGTAATCGTACTTGTAAATTAACAGTGTCAGTCAAAACGAATTAAATACTGCAAAACGTATTGCAAACGCAAAACAGGACTCAAACATGCTACCATGACCCACGGCAAGCTCTTCAACACCATGCCGCGGTGATGTTTTGACTAATTTCAAAAGGGTTGCCGCGATATTGTTTTCTTTGTATGACACGACGCTGACCCCGGCAACTAGAAATGTTACGGACGTCCTAAGAGTTCGGCACGCACGCCACTCAGGTAAGACGGTAGTTAAATCAATTACTTTGCTTGATTTACGTTTTAGAGTGATATTTTCATATCTTTATACACACATTTGGTCAGTTTAAAGAGTCATATAAACTACTCACACATTTATAGAACGCTAAATCGACGAATGTGTACCCAGTACCCAGTAAACATAAGTAAAGATGTTACGACCAAATCGCCGTAAAAAGTTATGTGACTGAGCCGGCGATCGAACTCACAACCGCTGCATAAGCAGACCGTCATTCTACAAATGAGCTATCAGACCCGGTATATTTAAGCCGGGGTTGACAATTTGGTGTAAGATAGATATGTAATAAACTCGTAGTCATAGACAATTCTATAACTATTTCTATAAATAATCATTTGTAAAAACATTGTACCTTTAACAAATTTCAACGAATTCCCTCTATAATCAAGAAAACAAGCAGTAAACAGTAAGTTCTTTAATGAAACCTGAATTTTTACGATATGTTTATGACAGTAAATACCTGATATCTCAAGAACGACTTTTTCTGAAAGCGTTACACCCGCATCTGTCTCCACATAGCAGTTGTAGGAGCCTTTATCCGACTCTTGTACAGATGTTAGCGTAAGATGTCCATCAGTCCCCATTCCTAACAATTCTGCGTCGTCTTTAAACCTTTAATTTATAAAAGACTTTTTCTTTCAAGTAAATTCCAAATAAAAATATCCACAACGGGTTTACAAAAAGCGCCGTCTATATGTGAATTAAATTTAAAAATGCGAAAATATTTTGTAGGGTTGTCACAATGCTGGAATGATTTTTTTGGGAGAGGTACATTTTATTACCATTTACATTCAATATTAATATAATGTTTTACCATTTGAATGTTGATGGCTGAGGGTTTCCTGTTGCTCTACAGCACATTGTTACGTCCTGTCCCAAAAGTCTAACTTTGGAACGTGGCTGGACAGTGATTAACGGCGCGACTGAAAATAAAACATTTACATGCAAATAAAAACTCCTTTACCTGAAGTAAATTGGAGCTAGTGTTTGTAAAAGACAACTATCAGTAATGCTGATGCTTACTGTACTTTTGCAGCGTGACGTTCGAAATGGTCCAGTGAGTGTTGTTAACCATTGTTGGTTCAACATGGACTCCAGCGTGTCCCTGGGCTTGAATGTAGATGGTTTCTCCAAGAATACAGATGCCGTTAACGTTAAACCGACCAAGGCTGCCAGTAGTTGCGATAGGGGAATAACGCCTCGAGTCGAGGAAAATGCTTGCATTCTGTACAACCTCCTGCATATCGTTGATGACGCGCCCAAAAAGGGTGATACTAGTGCAAACGCAAAGATCACAGTCTTGCAAATGAGCGCCAGGTGGACAAGTCTTTGTGCAATCTATAACCAAAGTACAACGGTTAAAATTGAAATATATCTTTTTCTAGTCACTGCCGTGTAATGACATTTATTTCGTAAGAATTTAATCTGAAAAGTCAATGTCGTAAACAGGGTTGATAACAAGTGTTAATAAACCAAACGAAAATCATCTAACCTGGACAGGTCCATTCGGAGCATGTACGTTCTTCACGCGTCTCTCCTTCACAAGGTTTTCCGCCGTATTCCGGTGCTGGACTGCCACAAACCCGCTCTCTCGTCTGTACGCCGGTTTCACATGTTTTGGTGCAAGTGGACCACGTCTGCCAGCTGGACCACTTCCCGTTAACTGGATCTTTACAATACAGAATTATGTTGTTATCTGATTTATCTATTGGTACCTTACTTAGACACGTAAGGGTTTTGTTAAAGAAACATATTTATCTTATTATGTATATGCATCGTCCGAGATAAACGTTTAATAATGATACCCTTGTAGTTGATCACAAACGTTATAGAATGCATAGTGCATCAAATAAAAACTCATTGTGTATAATGCTTATGAGACTAATTGAATAAATATTATATATTACATTTCACTCCTTAAGAAGACATTAAACTACGCCGTAGTCGCAAGATCTGACACTGGAACTTCAAACAACAGAAAGTTTATATTGTTTATAGTGAATTTTAATGTGACAACGTTACGCATCCCAATTAAAAATAAACAATACCATATTTGCGGGTCGAACGTGTTGAAGTTTAAGACATATAAAATTTAAAGTTGTTTTTTTTGCATACTGGAAAATGTATGATTGTTTCAATAATAGCATGTTTACAAATCATATCGCATGATATAGACAATGAATGGTAAAGAGTTCGCTATATATTAAATAGAAGTCTTGTGAATCAAAAACAACTCCATGTAAAGAATTATCCAGTTACTCGTACAATTCATAGAGCGACGGCATAATAAAATAATTATATAAGTAAGTTTATAGTTTACCTGTGCACACTGGCATGTCACAATAAAGATCTTCTGTCTTGCGACCATCACAGTCCTTATCGTTTGGGTCTTCCTTCTCGCACGTTCGTGTTCTGAACTGAAGGCCGAGCCCACATGTAACACTACATCGTCCCCATTGTTGCCACTCTGCGTACTGACCGCATCCAGTCCTAGGAATATCTTACAATCACAAAACACACAAGCATTTTAATATTTTTAAATAAAGGAAAATTATGTTTTATATATTAAGCTTGACATAATAATCACATATCTTAACACATTTGTTTCTACGATATAGATATAGCGTAATGCTGACGTAACAATAACTTACGTGTAAACATCATTTGAGTCACATTTTGGGCCATTGTTTTTAAAGTCGTAAGGTCGTGTACTGCGAGGATTGCTTCCTGTGTGTGGGTAAGCGTAAGTATATTCGAAGTATCAGACGTCTCAGCCATGTTGATGAAGATGACCTGAATTCGTTTAACATCTACTTCCTGTGCAATAGTGCTGATAAGGGTTGTATTTGTCAACTGCGAATGGGTCAAAACAATCAAAATGTTTGGAATACATTCACGTTCGCCTTTGCCAGATCCAAACGCCTCCAAAATGGTAGACTGTATAGCGGTTTCTGCCTTTCCGTTGCCAGTGGCAAACCACATGTACTCGACGGCCAATTTCATTTCAAATGCAGTAGTGTACATGTCAAGTGTAAACTGGCTAAATGCCGCCTTGCCGAACGTGTACAACGCGATTTTTGCATTGGTGTTGTCTGGGTTAATTTGGTCGATAACATCTTTTAAAAATAACTTTTCGCTTTGAAAGTGTAAGCTGCGATACTCATCGGATGAATCAATCAAAAGCACAACGTCTAACGGAGTTTGTTCTACGAATATAAATGAAAGTTCGAGGAAAAAAAAAAGCAAACAAAGAAGATAGAGTAAAATTAAGTAGTTGACGTTAACGCTTAGCTCTCATACATCTACATTACATGTACTTTCTCAACATGTTAACATTCTCACCAGCAACAACGGCATATGTTTTTAATAATTAATCAGTATTAGTTTAACAATTGCATTGTAAAAGCTTAGTATTTGATAAGGCCCTAAAAAGAATAGCAAAACTCTTACCTCGGCAGTATGATACTCTTAAGAAAACGCAAAAACACCATAGAAAGAGAACCAACGAAGCCATGTTGGTATTGACAAAGTGTGGTTCTATATGCCTTATATAGAGAAAGCTGACATCGGAATCGCATTTCATAATGAATCAGCGATTTCATTTGTAAACAAACACTGCAAAGAGGACCCCCATAATGCAATTGAACATGAAATATTATTACTTTTTAAGAACTATTTCATGAGTAATACCCAACACAAAGCGTACAAGTAGTAAATATGCCAAAAAGCGACATATTTATGGCAACACAAGTGTGTTGACATGTGTTTTGCTAACATACGTTTGTTATACGTTGGTCTATTGAAACGTTAAATTTATGACAATCTTGATGTAAATTAAAGTGCCAAATGTACGTGCAAACATTTTCTGCAATAAATTCTGATATCATTTTATTTAACGTGAATTTAAGCACTTTTAAAATATGGCATGTGTATTGGTGACACACTTGGTGGCTAACCTTTCTACAGATTGTAAACAAAACGCACTGTATGTTTGTCCTTGTTTGCAATTCCGTTTTGATTAGAAATGATTGGAAAAACGCTACACAGTTATTCACTTTTTAATCATCAAGAAAACCCCAAACGTATCTGTTACGTACGCACACAATTTCCTTAAAGCAGTAATGAGTGGGCACAACTGTCTTCAGCATACTTTGTCCTTACAAATTTATTTATTTTTTAATCAAAAAGAAACTCAAAATTATTGCCTCGTCACTGATGACGTTTTTGTGTGCACATTTACCGAGCAGCGCGGGAATGTTTCTTTAAACTGATGAAAGGTAAAGCCCTTAGGAAGCATAGCCTGCAGGAGAAAACAGCAGCCTCTGTTTTATTGAAGCCGTCCATCAGTAATAAGTATAAAGGCAATATCAAATACAGAAAACATTATATTAGCACAAAACGTGACTTATTTACTGTATAGATTATATGAAAACATGTTACTAGCAAAGACGGTAACACCGTTTTTCAGTTCATTCATTATGTTGTGGTTGCGTTTGCTGTATTATTACCTGTTGTTTTGAAGTGTTGATATTATATAGGAATATGTTATTTAGTTATGGTTCACATTTCTATTACCAGAATCTATACTTTGGATGTGTAAAACAGAGTTTTTGAAGTGAGTGCTTGTTTTACCTAAGACTCAATTTGCATTGAGCTGACACATAAGGCTTCTATTTTACGTTTGACTCATTCGAACTATTGGCTTTTCTTTGGTTGACGTTAAAAGGGAGAGAAACTAGCTAATGTACGTGAAAAGTTAAAGAAAATTGAATTCAACATCGTGTTGAAAAAATTATAGTGCCTTATTTTATATGCTAGTTAAGTCTTGATCGAGACATTTCGTAACCCTGAATTGCGGATGCATGTGTGCGCTTTGGCAGTCAATTAAACAGTATGTATAATTAACCAAAATCATCTCAATACCAGAATTTAATCAAAATCCAGTCCAAAACTAATATGAATTTCATTTTATAAGTGCATAACGTGTGACGTTTGAAATGCACACAAATAATCAGGAAATCATTAATACAATCAAACATATCTTTGTGGATTTCGACTTCATGCAGTTTATATAGGATATTTCGGTGCACACCCATGTACGATTCTATTATTGGTAACGTAGTTTTCTATAGGTAACTATATACCAAAATTGCGGCTATCGCCTCAAACTAAAGAGTCTTTCTAGGAATATCTTAAAGTAGCAGTGTTCATCACAATTCTGAATGAATTTTAATAACTGTTGTAGTTTTTGGAAAGATAATAAGATGTTATATACTCAGGGCAATGAAAAGGTTTAAATCTTTAGAGAGTACTTGCTAGTGCATGGGTGGGGAAGTATATATCGGTGTAAATGTACGCATGAAAAAGTGTTCGAAAACGCTGTGTTTGGTTTCGAACGTATTTCTTTCTTGCATAATACGCAACATACCATATTTATTTTTTAAATGGGCTCATCTGTTAAAGATCTAACAGAAGAGATATGCATGTGGCATACTGTATGCGGCGGATTTTGAGATATATTGCCTCAAACTTGGCCTATGTACTATACGTTATATAGGGGGAATATTTGGTAGTCAACAACCTAAACATCGTCCAATCTGACGAATAAGGTCGAGTACAACTTCTTGTAGAATGCGAAAATAATAAGTACGTTTATATGATATTTTCTTTGATAGCTTTGTACCACTTGACTACATTTTAACAATTTCTTTCAAATCGTGTACATTTGTGTCTATTGCATGTACAAAAAATCATAAATGTTAAACAAGTACAAAATCTGATCTAAAGTTTTCTGATAAGAATGTTTTTAAATTATCAAATGTTTTTATAAAGCTTTTTCGAATTGTTGTAGAAAATACTGCCTCAGAATATGTTGTCGAAAGGGCGATATTGTCTAGCTCGCAAAATGAAGATTATGTGTGATTGCCAGGACAAACATAATATTGACCTTAAACCTCGTTTTTGTTATAAACCTCAAATGCATAAATTTGATTCCTCTGCGAAGGTCCGTCTTTTCGATTTTTTGAGCATTCAAATCAAGTTTGACCACACCTTATATGCTTTTAATAAGATTCTTTCACGCGAAACTCGGCCTCATCAAGAAAAAAATTGTGTTATTGTAAAATCCACCCATTCGTGGCGAAGTACGAGGTGTGGACAAACATAATCTTGACTATTTTGCCCTTTGACCTATATGTCTGCCAACAACTTGTTAAGTTAAAAATTTAATTAATCTCCAAAACACTTCGTCTTAGTAATGACAACATAAGTGCAAAGCTATTTTAACATTTGTCAGTAGCGAAGTAAAATCTGGACAATAATAATCTTGACCAATTTTATTTTTTGTCTGACCACACCTTTAATGGTATAAATGTGTTTCTTCAACGGATGACTCCGTCTTATCAATGTTAACACGTGTGCCACATTATTATGAAATCCATCAACTTACGTTTGATCTTTATGTTTACCGTTGACTTCTAAATCTGACCACACCTTTAAAGGTTTCGGATTCTTCCATGCGACACTCCGTCTCATTTGTGCCAATCTATTTTACAATTTATCTATTTATGGTGACGTAAACGCCCGAACTATCAATATTTCAAGGAAATATAGCCTTTATACTCTAAATTGCACCGAACCCTTTGAGGTAACAATATGATGTGTACGCGCGACACGTCTCATTAATGTCTACATATTGCAAGGTAATATTAAACTTCGTCAACCCAATTTGAAGTAAGAGTAAAGACAAACATTTTGTCTGATTTTGACCTTTGACCTCTAAGTTTTACCACACTTTGGGGGTATTAAATGATATTGTCCGCGACACTAAATCTCACCAAGATTAACATTAGTACGAAGTAATATAAAACTCTGCCAACCTGTTACATGTACCTCACGGAGAAACCAAATCCGCACGCACGCTTGGACAGACGCACGCACAACCACCGGTAATAAAGTGTAATTTATGTTTTTAAACGCTTTAGGTTTGTTATATATGTCACAAGTGTTTTGTTATCAGAAATGTTGTAGCATTTTTAACTTTTCTTTTTGAGAAAATAAACAGTGTATACATATATGGACGTTTTATTTCAGCATTTATTTTACCTGACGTACAACATAAACAAAAATATATTATCATAAAACTGAAGAGATGTACCATTTTAATGTTTTAATGCCAGTTGATGGCTAAACATTATTCTTTATCACATTTTATATTTTTATAAATCTTTGTTCGTGTGAAAAGTTTTTTCTAGTTTTAAAGATGCTACGTCTGACACCAGCATTTACTTTTACTTTTATTTACACTTTGCTTTTAGACCATTATTAAACCATGACACCTACTCCCATAAATATGATAAACTGTCAAATATAATTGTTCATACAAAAGTAAATCAATCTGAGCAAAAAAAAATAAAAAAATGCTTAAAGGTAATAATAATAACAAAACAAATTAATAAAATGTGAAAAGATATTGTAAATTTTCCATTGCATTTAAGGCCTAGTATCAGTTTCTGTATATTTGTATTCCAAAAATAATTTGTTTGCATAATAGGTTCGATTCCAAGGTCCGACAAAGATGTTTATGTTTGCCTTTTCTCTTTCGTTTTAGTTTATTTTTTCCATTTCATAACATGTTTGTCATGAACTGTTGCCTTTCCATTTGCAGTGCTTTTTCATTTAGTGTTCTTAATTTATTGCCAATTAAGTGACTACAAGTACTAATAAAGGGTCGATATATAGACATGTGATATTTAAATGTTATCGTTTGCCACTTGAAATATTTTGCAAAAGCAAGAACAGAACAATTCAAAGCATAAGTTTGCATGTAAATAGAAGTTTATGTTGCTTTTGATTTTACATGTTTATCATAAACAAAATATGAAACTCCTGCTACAATAACACACACACAACCACATGATGTTACACTTATTGCGATTATTGCAGTTTTTTCCGATTTGGGTTGCTCTTGGTCAGGACTTAGTCTAGTAAAATTATTTGTTTGCCCGGTAGACACAATTCGTTCTGTAGTGGTGGTCGCTGGTTCAACTGTGAAAAAGACATGTCTCGTTTACATTTGGATTAAATGTACGAACAGACGTATAAACAACAAATATTGATAAATTATATTCATTTATTTCTAAACGTTAACATACGAATGAATATTTAAAAACATTTACTGCTTTCAAAAACAGATATCCAAACATAAAAATGTAAATAAAACCGTTAAGTTAGTAACATAGTGTCAATGTGTATTAGATACACTGGCGTTTACTCTGACGCTTTGCCTACGTTTATTTATACAACAAAAATGTCTTTTACAAATACAGCATATGATGAGTCCGATAAATAAAAGAAGTCCACAACAACTACTGGCAATTATGATATACGTTGTAGTACTGTCGTTGGGTGAATCTGAAGTAATTGCACAAAAAGAGAAATATAAAAACACTTGTATTTTATTTAAACTAAGTAACGTTGCTAAGTGTTCTTGTTTGTACTATTCAGTAATAAAGTTTATGTTTACCCTTTTGTTCAAATTTTGGAGTTTAAAGCCTTTCGTTTAATTCTGTTTAACCAACTTACCGCTGCTTGTTTGTATCGGTGGTATAGTTGTTGCACACTCCTCTCCACGTCCGTACAAAAAAAGGTTCCATTCGAAAAGTGTGCCTTTAATTTAAAAGTTAATTAGTTATAATTAACAGTATAACAACGAATTAAATGCGTCGTTTTGAGCTTAGTCGGAAAAGTGCTGAACTGCGTATCAGGGGATCGATCCCTCCTTAAGCGCCTTACGTTATCCGAGATTATTAAAACAGGCCATTGCGCTTAATTGGTTAAGTTTATCACCACATCTTACCCATGTGATGGGGCAGCCAATCGCTTGCGAAGTTAACAGGCTAGTCTTGTGAACAAGAAACTCTGCTAAGAGGACTGACC
>Ga0224511_10001162_pt1 | contig 15207 bp, 8 predicted proteins | sample SF_May12_sed_USG_2_FD_169988 | JGI IMG/M metagenome (GOLD analysis project Ga0224511, IMG submission 169988) | Sediment microbial communities from San Francisco Bay, California, United States - SF_May12_sed_USGS_8_1 | ecosystem: Environmental > Aquatic > Marine > Sediment | place: USA...
ATGCTGTGACTAAAACCGTAAACCTTCGTCTAAATAACAACGAGGTACTCTTTTTATGGTAGATGTTAGTATAGAAAAATAAATATTAATAGTTAAAGTTATGCTAAATTTACGAGTTTGTCCAGAAAAATATTTTATTTATATTACAAGGTATTACCAAACGCATGTGAATGTCATTTGTAAACGCGTTTTAAAAAGCAATGAACTAAGTCAGTCTTTCTTATTAATTGTGTTTCGCAGTTTTTACAATGCACACCCTTACATTATTAACATTTAAAAAAGAAACGCGGGATCTAACGGCCGTTTTTTATTCTCTTGATGTTTCATTAGTATCCTGTTCTAATATAAAGCACAGTTTTTGGATTCTGATGTAGTTTTTTTAACATCAATCACTTGCTTTTGTCAGATGTAGAGCAACAAATAAGGCGTATTAGTTATTGTGGCCTTCATTCATTTCAATTCATGTATCGACCTTCAGATATTTTTTTGCATTTGTTGAGGAGATCCAAATGTCATCTTCTTAAAGTCACTCCTTATACCGGGACGAGTACGTTATTCGTTGATATGAGTCGGCAACACCTATTAAACACAAGTATTTTTTTAAATCCTAATTCAATAAAGTAAATGCATTTGTACATGTAACACTCTGAGAATAACCGTTACAATTTGACAAACACCCCGGTATTGAGGCTGCTATTTTCCCATGCCGGCTATGGTTCCTGAGGGCTTTCACTTTTCTCATTTAAACTTACTACAGTTGGCGTTAAGTGTCTGTGGCGGCTATAAAATGTCGCCCCCGTACTACGTCATTGTGTAGTTATATTTTTCTGGTCCTCATGGGTTGTATTCTGCTTGCATTTGATAACAAAATTCCGCTCATGCGCTAGGGGGAGTCAGTGGTGTGTCATTGTTTTTCACCACTGATGAACAGCTTCAATAACATCAGGGCTTCTATTTTCCTATAAAGGATATGGTTCCTAAGGGCTTTCACTTTTTATCAGTTGAATGTAACATACTTTTGCAAAGATGAGTTAATGCAATGTCATTAACATTCCGCTAGAATCAAACTGTATTTTGGTTTTAAATTGAATTTTCAGTGCAAAATTATCGTCAAATGACTTCTTAGGCATACTTACTCTCTTCTTTTTTCTATAAAAAAAAAATACTAACACTAATACTTGCTTATCGAAATCATTCATACCGCAAGCCAATTTATATAACATACTTTGTATTCTAACAAATAACAACAATATTGCAACAACATACGTTTGATATCATTTGTTTTCTCAGACAGAGGCAGTTCCAATAGACTACAAAAAGTGTCATCAGCAACCCTCGAAACGCTCATAGACATACGGCGATGGCATAAAGTTGCAAGGGCATAGCCACTATCTTGATCCACGTGGCTATCAAGACTCTTTCTTTGCCAAAGTAATTGTATAACTAAGTTTTAAGTGCACTCTACCCACTTGCTTTGTACAATCTGTATTCGCATATAAACAACAATGGGTATGTTGAACTGTTTGTTCGAGGGTGTTTTTTGCAATGTGGAAAAGCCAAGGACCGAAGAAATTGCTAGTGTGGGTGACAAATTCATTTTTATGGATTGTTTAATATGCTTTTTTTCTCTTCGTAATAAAAAAGAATAAATAGAAGATGCATTTGTTACGTGTTTGTTTATTTTAATATAAACATTTAATGACAATAATACGTCAACGTCATGTAGTTTTAATATCTTTAGTGGAATTTGTTTTCAAATTACATTGACAATGTACAATATACGTTAATCATAGAATACACATAGGGCTGTGTTATGTTAACGTACGTCACATAAAACGTTAAATATATGTATTTGTATTTATGAACATACATACGTTTTGTATATGTAAATGTCAGTGTCTCCTCTAATAACGTTTACGTGTTATACATATACACGTCTATCATAAAACGCGATGTTAAATACCTCAATATGTGTTTCGGGAAACAAAACAGTCATCAGAAATCAAATGCATAAAACGATATTGTTATTGAACTATAAGAAATTGAATCAAAACCAACGAAGTCTAACTTTTTGACAAATGTTCTATGAATTCGGGATAAAATGACTTTTCTAAAGAAACATTTTTGGACGCGTGTAATTATTCGCAAAGGTTATACAATATATATGCTGGTTCTTAACGCTAATTCCTTAAAATTTATACCGAAACAATATATTTAATGTTGTGATCAGACAATGTATAATTTTATGAATAATATATTTTTATTTGGTTGTTTTAATTATGTTTTAATTATAATTATTGCTACTGACAGCAATTGAAAAGGGTAATCGTTTAAAAATTGCTGATGTGTTGGGTGAAGATAAGTAATATTATTGGGTGTGTTTCCAGTTAAAATTGTCTGCCGAAATGATGATAGCAATAGTTGACGTTCTGTGCTCTTCTTAAATATTCGTTTAACTTCAAGGTGGATATAAACGTGTTACATGTATACATGATAAAGATTATGAAAGACATTTTAGTGCAGAATTTTATTTTATATTATTTTTGTTGTTGTTTCATTTGCAATAAATACACGATAAAATTACATTTTCCAACTGTTTATATAATCACAAAAAAGTAATAAAATAGGTAAATACATTCCGAATACACGTGTACGTAGTCACAGTATATCATAGAACATATATTTACATTATTGCTAACCACGATTTGCCCGTATTGACACACAACTGCTAATTAAAGTAAATCAGTCTCCTTAACGATGTTGTCACTGTTCACAAAGCTTTTACATTAACAATTTAATACACACAATATATATTAATGTTTTAACGTACAATGTAATACTGTATCAAACATCAATATTTGTCTACCTTTTTCTACAAATTGTTCGATATAACTAAACCAAAACAACGTCCATGTTATCACGCATTTAGAAAACAGAGCACTTATTTACGGGATTCATGGACGATCTAACAGGACACTGATATACGTCTGCAAATTTCTGGAAGTGTGATATGGTGCCGATCACCCTTAAAGCGGAAAGGGGCGTCAGCTAGAAGTTAAAAGGTACAGTTATACATACATGGAAATTTATGGCATGTTTAAATGTGTCAAATAATGAGAAAAATGTGACGAGTACCTGTATTTTCCTGGCGATTTGTAATTGGCCTCCGAGTTTATGTAATGTTCATACAGCCCTCTGCGGCTCGTTTTCTCACACATACTCTTCGCAAAAAAACGAACTTCTATTATTTCTACGCAGGGGCAAACAATTCGTTTTTTTGTATTTCATTTAGGATATGCATTGCCAACCGTTGGTGGTTAACTATACAGTATCTAAAATGATAACCTTTCACTGCCTTTTTTAGTGTTCAAATTTAGATGTTCGACTAAATTAAAATAAACATCACTATCGTTATACTTGTGTATAATAGTTTATATGCATTTGTGCAGAAATAAAATGTATCTTTGGTTAACATGTTAAATGGAAATTAAACAACTATATAATAATGAGTTGGCAAAATAAAATATTTTCACAAAATTCAAAATATTACCTGTGCATAAACAATGAAGAATGTTTGTTTTTCTGTAAACATGTAACCAGGAATGTCAACGTGACCTCCTTTGTAACTGGTATATGCATTGAAACAAGTATAATAATGATATTTTTAATTGTAAACATACTCTGAATTTTATTTGGTTTTACTTGCAATGTGTTTGAAATAATATAAATACAAAAGAAAATAACAACCTTGTATGTTGTTTTTAGAGCAAGGCCATCTTTGAACCGAGGCTGCTGTTTTCTCGTGCAGGCTATGCTTCCTGAGGGCTTTCCCTTTCATCAGTTTATTATCACTTTTTGTTAAATCCCCTTTCAACTGAAACGATACAATGTTTTTGAAATGACATCATTTTGCAGGCATGAAAATATAGTGCTGATTAGGTATGCATGTCTGCAGCAACATACGTATGTGAAGAAGTACAGGCTATCACAACAAAGCACGGATAATGCTTCATTTGAAAGTTGCACATCCTAATGTAAATCAGCAAGTTGAAGCAGACGTTTGTATAATACAACTTCATAGGACCTGAACATTCCCAAACTTACGACCCAGTTTTCTAACAAAGTTGAGCATTTGTCGTTTACTACCACAAACATGTGTACATGGTTGGTAGCTGCTGCAAAAGGCTAACAAACAAAATAGTAACAACAAAAGAAATATTACATACATACCAGGTATGTTTCACTGCCGTCCTTGAGAAGTGTTAACTTGTTGTGCTCGGTAAGGAAGCAATGCATGCATACATACCAGGTACGAGGGTTGTATGATAAATTCGTGGACTTTGTTTATAGTAAAAACAACAGATAATAAACATGTTTCAAAATTATTTAATTTGACTCCTCTATTTATAGCAAACATACGATAAAAAGCAGCATGTAAAAATTCTAAAAAATAAAAAAGTTATGACTATTTTAAGATGGCTTATAAACGTGATGCGGAGCACGACGTCGCATAAAGGGCAGTAAAACTGGTGGTCACGTGGCCAAAACTATTCAAATTTGTTTCAGCAAAGTACAACATTGGTTTCGTTACCTTCATATTTCCATTTGATACCAAAATAATGTTGCTCACGGTGAAAAATGATTTTTTTTTCATATAAGGCAAAATTTGGAATGCGCCAAAACCTTGCTGACGTCAGTTTTTCACTATTGCCTGCATTGAAGTTTTATTTATAAAAAGCACGAGGGTAATGTCAAACACTTTAAACAATTCTTATGTGATAAGAAAACAACATATTTAAAGCACATGAAACAGATTTAAGTGAGAACTTTACCAAACATTATTTTTTCTAGATGTTTCCAATGATAATATGTTTAAAAATTTGAAGTGCTCCAGTAACTGTTTCCATGGTTGCAAAATGGCTTCCTCTAAGTTGCAAAAATAAAGTTATAATTAGTAAAATATTTTTTTTATGTTAAACACATATTAATTATATTTTTCTGTAAATTTCATGAAAATCAGTAAGCAAATAACAAAATAGCAACAAAAGTCCATGAATTTATCATACAACCCTCGTATGTTTCACTGCCGTCCTTGAGCAGTGTAAACTTGCTGTACTCGGTAAGGAAACAATGCAATCATACATACCTGGTATGTTTCACTGCCGTCCTTGAGCAGCGTAAACTTGCTGTACTCGGTAAGGAGACAATGCACCCATACCTACCTGGTATGTTTCAGTGCCGTCCTTGAGCAGTGTAAACTTGCTGTACTCGGTAAGAAGACAATGCATGCATACATACCTGGTATGTTTCACTGCCGTCCTTGAGCAGTGTAAACTTGCTGTGCTCGGTAAGGAGACAATGCATGCATACATACCTGGTATGTTTCAGTGCCGTCCTTGAGCAGTGTAAACTTGCTGTACTAGTTAAGGAGACACTGGAGACGGAAGGCGATGGTTAACGCCGTCCTGTGGTCTATCTTGTCTTCCGTCAGGAACCGAACCAACACTTTAAAAAAGAAGACAAGGAATATTCGATGGCGTTGCATCAAAAAGCGCCTGCCACTTCGCAAATATTTTAAGATATTTCAGGGTTCAAAATGATCAATATTATTGATGATACAAATAATATTTTAAGACTTAATTCAGAATTAAGGATACTGGCGTTGCAATGCATGCGCAATATTCTTAACATCATGAGTACAAAACTGATCAATTTGTATATCAAAGTCAATATCACGAAAGCCAGAAATGCATAGATCAGCTCCACTCTAGAATATGACATACACTAACTAAAATCAGCATAATTTAAAGCATGCAATATAAAATAAGTAGCATATATTTTCTTTGTTGTACAAAAATTGCTTGTAATAACGTACGTTTTGAAAAATGGAAACGACTCATTTATTTTGAAAGAAAAACACGTACTCGATGTAAACATAACTGGATAAATGACTTATGCATTAAAATATCATTACTCGAATCATGCCTCAATTACCCGCCGTATATTAGCCCTCCATTCTTTAATCAGTTTTTGTTGTGACATTCCCAACAAACATGTTCAGAGGCCCGTCACTAATTTAATGTAATCGTCTCCACATCTTTGTATTCACCTAGACTTATAGAGGATTGCCAAGAAAATCAAATAACAGTGACGGTCTGATTAATGCAAACTTTTCGTTAAAGACACTTATTACAGGAAATGGATCTAATTACCGTCCATGTCGAAGAGTTGCGAGATTGCCTGAGAGATGAGCGTTCCCAGCGCGTCATACCATACATCATGCACGTTGCTTGCAAACGTGAACGGCATATACGCCGAAGCAGCTGACATAACTAGTGGAATATTCGCCAGTCAGCAATTACTATTTAATAAAATTGAATAATTTAATAATACACAAAATCTCTTAATACCTTTAAAGGGGATATGTCTGATTCTGTCACTAATTACAGTTATTAGGGAACACAAAAGTAAGTGTATCGATTAAAAAAACAATGCCAACAAATGCACATTAAGGGAGATATTTCTAACTGAAATATTAAAATCATTCTCAGTGTTTAAATAGGGGCAGGTAATCCAGAATTACTCAGTACAATTTGCCTGTTGAGTGCAACAATTCAAATTTAGTCTCCGACCAATCGAAACTTCGAGACTAGTTTAATCACGAATGGAGTCAGCATTGTAGGTAAACAAAAACCGAGATTTATGGGCAATCAACAATTTATTCGGTACACATCGTGAAAATATTTTTTGGCGTATTTTGCAATATATTGCTGTATTATGTTATTATTTTATACTTCATGACGATAAATTAGTACTTTATATTAAAAGATTTAATAAATAGCTGATAAATAACTGATAAAAAGATCAGACAGATCCCCTTTAAAACCTGCTCTTTGGAAAACTAGTTTTACGTGAAAAACCTAGCTTACAAATGATTTCCGATCACATCACCATAGAAAACAAAACGAATTAGCAAACAATATCACCAAGGAATTAGCATACACAATAAATGATTGATATAAACAAATTCTCAAAACGTTTTAATAATGATTATATACGTTGTGTTAAATGGCTATTTTATACATTTTTTCATTACATATCGGCATTGAAAACGAAAAAAAGCTATATAATGCATACCATTTTAAGATAAGCTGTAGTTTCAATATATAAATTAAACCGATGAAAGAGAAAGACCCAGGAAGCATCGACTGCATGGGAGATTAGCAGCCTCGGTTTTATTGAAGCTGTTCATATAAGACACCACACACGCTTAAATGCAAAACAATCCGACATAAATATATTCGAAATGAAAGAAATTACCAAGTTCTCGTACTTTATGTGAAATTTCTTCAGAAATATCGAAGTTACCAAAAACACAAAAAATAGTAGTTTATGTATTGCTGTTGCATCTTGGTGTTCTACGTGTTTTGTGTTGTTCTGTGTGTTGGTTTGTGTACGGGCTTTTTGTCATGGTGTCCATGAACTTGACATTTTAACATTGTTTACAACATTCTTTCTTTGAACATATCTTCAGTTTATATTAAAAGCTCACCCAAATGATTTCCACATAATTATGGAATCTTCTTTGTCAGTTGACAGTGGTGTTGACTTGACCTTCAAAATTCGTTTAGCACTGTATTGTATCTTTTTTAACATATAATTGGCGTAATCGTATATGAAATCCTGTAATATGTCTCCAAAGGTATCGACCATTCTAGCTCCAAATCCAAACCTTGGAGCTGGAGAGGTGTTGCCTCTGCGTAGATGGTACCCAGTACAACTGTCTAATTATTACCTCGATGCTTCTGATGAGTTCTGTAAATGTTTGCTTCAGGGCGCTATTACATTTGTCAGATATACGATTGCCTATCACATAACCCATAGAAAGATGGCCTGCGATTTGTTTTGCGCAGAACTAATCTGTGAACTTACTTCAGCCTACTGTTGGCCCGATATCTTGGTGTTTTAAGTAAGCTATAATAGGTTCATTGTTTTTTAAAAGATATACCATCCTTTCTGTGCGAAGGTAGAAAATTATAAAACGTTTCAATGTAATAAAAGAAAATGAGGAAATAAGGTCGTTAAGCGACGATGTTAGTGATGTAGCACATATGGTGAAATTTCGATCATGTTTACGACCGTCCAGAATAGAAGTTAAAAAGACTTTCCAACTGATTTTGTAATTGTGTTTGTATTAAAGATCATCGACATAATTATGTCGATGTTATGCCTATAGAGATGTCCTTGGAATAAAGAACCTGAAGATATATGCATATGTAATATGTATATGGACATTTGAGTTTACAGTAGTTTGATGGAATGATTTTAGAAAAGTACATATTATGTCATGATCTTTGTCTCCAGTAAAGCTAAAAATATATTTGTCGAAAAAATTGACAAAAACCTTTAAGCTCGTTTTGTTTGTTTGTACTTTATATGCCAGTATTAAACATTTGGGTCGACTTGATAAAATGACGTTAGTAAGAAAACGGATGTCAAAAGCAATAACCAAATAATGCGTTATGTAAAGAGAATTCCCTATGCCTTGTATGGATTACCTTTCTAGGTCGAAATGAACTTTTAAGTATGTTGTCATCAACAAAATAGATTTAAAATTAACAATGATATACCTGTCAAAATAGTTACCAATACTGTTTATATAGAGATTAAAATTGTTTTAATTCTTCGTAAAGCACACACACTTTCTGCGCTTATGATTATTAACAAGAATATAAAAAATGCAGGAAAAGAGTCATGCCGAATTCAAAGATTCTGAGATAATTGAAAAGCGTTTATTTTCCCGTATACAATCTGTACAACGATATATTGTACTCAGTAAATCATGGTTTAACATTTTCCAAGCCATATGGAAACCAATATGTCATCGATTCAAACTGTAAATGTGATCTTGTCACAAACATAATATTTTAGCAAAGCATATTGTTTTCATCGAACAATAACGACAGCTAATTCCATTTCGATTTGAACATCAAACCCATTAACAATGATCAAATAGGTCCTTCATCAGAAGAAGCATGACTGTTAAACACTAAAGGATTATTATATGAAATATTAAAGGAGTGTTTTAAATAAAATAACCTTACAGAAGAATAACTTTGTAAATCATAATATTGCATTTTTGCATATTTTTTTCCCTAGCAATGCCATATGTGTTTGATAAGAATGGCCATAATAACTACAATGTATATCTACACAATGTATGTTAAGTCAAACATATAGCCTCTAAAACATTAGTACTTTTTTCAGCTACTGTCATAAACTAAACGAACGATAATAACAGTTATTAAATGACATGCATGTATTTACAATTACTTCTAACAAGAACATGTTTTGGAAAAATATGCAGTCGGGGCATAATCCGCCGCTTTGAATAAAACTATCATCTGCACGCAAAACGCGCACAAAGATTAAGCAATTTAATGACTGGCAAATATTGGCTTACTCTTTTTATATAACGTTTATAAATGTGATATAAATCATCAATCATCTCAATGAACCACTGATCATCCGTTCATGGTCTATCGATTCCAAGCAAATATGCTACAACCTCCCCAATAAACTTCTTGTAGTCGAGCATCATATTGTAATGAAAGAAAAATAAAATTTTCTAAGCAACGCTGATCACTGATGTGAAATGGCATTGGTCTTAAAAAGATATTACCATAACTTTATTATTTTAGTATCGTGTTCATAGACTCATACAATTCGCATTGCAAGTTCATTTATAGAGAATAATATTCGATACATTTATACTCAAAGTCTAACTTCAAACTGTTCGCACTAAATTTACATGACATGGGTTTCAATAAATATAAAGATATTCTTCGCAAAAAGTTATTTAAAATGTATGTACATGGCAATGCAAGTGTTTAATATAAGAACGGCGTTCATTGCAAACCTAGTTCTTTTTTTATCCCTGAAGAAAAAGTCGCCCGGCATAAAAAACGGTCCCTGCGAGGATATCTACCCGGCCCATTGACGAGTCAGCTGTTGTAACCAAATAAAAAGCATATACAAGTTGAAGGGCCTACGAAAGACATAAGAACTTCTGTCCTTGGATGCTTAGCCACCCTAAGCGTTACCAAGTGCATATACATCATTTTGACTCTCCTTCTGAATGCCGTATGTGAAAAGATCGAAGTTTAAAGGAAAAAGTCATTTCCGTCCTAAATTTGGCAGACAAAACCCAAATCACACCCACTTATCTGCTCAAAGCTAATTCGGTCTATATATGTCACGCAATCCCGACAGGTAAACAAAATGCGCGGGCAGATGTTTTCACCGGAACTATTCTTTTCCCCGGGCTGTTGGTGTCTCGCAAAACTTCCTCCTTATTGGTTCTATAGTGTCAGTAAGAAAAAGACTTAAATCGTGATAAATATTTGCCAACTTATGATTTCAACGATTTCAACTCATGTTGCAATATGTCTACAATATAAATGATGGTTGCTGGCTATTATTGACGTGTTTAATGATAAACAGACATACACTTCTTTGAGAAGTTGGCAAAATATGTTTACATACCAGGATAAAACTGTTTGTTAAGGATATCTATTTCAAACAAAATACAATTCAGAATAAATTGAAGTGATGTTTAAAAAAAACCGTGTTGGCACGTCAGAAGGACCTTGTTTAGAAAACAAAAATTGGTAATGTTACTAATTAAACTATAGCATCATTTCCTCCCTCCTCAACGCGTTAGGTTTTGAGAAAGAAAGTCATTATATAATACAACAAGTAACCGATATGCAACACTAGAAAAATGAAAATGATATCAGACTAATGGTATATAATTGTATATAATAATTGGTAAGTCAACCTGTATTTGTTTTAGATCGGACACTTTAGCACATTCAGAAACTAAGTATATACAAAGGAACACATTTGTATTATAGAACTTATAATGACTCACCCCAATCCTGCGGAAGGCGTCAACGATAATGTCAAACAAGGGATTAACCCCGTATTTGGTTGTGGCAAGTGACAGAAATTGTGTGAGAATGACGTCCCTTGATTTCATAGATTCGCCGTATTCAAAATTCGTCAACCTTTTCTAAAACTATACCGTTACATGCATTTAATTTTTATAATTTACATTGTACTGTTCATTCTGGCAAAATATGTAAGCTAAATAGTGGCTTTAAATATCTAGTATTACAAATTTGACATTCATGTATACTGCTAACAACTTTTAATGCAGGCCACTATATAAAAATTGTAAAGAAAAGAAACAGATAATAATGGTCCCTATAAGGTGCCTGACTTTTCTTTCGAATCGATCCATCGTTAGTCATACATGATTTAAAGATCGTTTTCATTGCCTTTAACTTAATTTTGTCCGCGGAGCTAACTTGCTCTGACAGCTCCTCTAAAATACAAAAGCATCATTAAAATCTGTTTTTTTTCTCTCACGGGACTGCATCGCCAAACATCTATAGGATATAGTAGCACTGATTGACATAAATTCATTTTACTGTTGTAGATTTTTATTCTCGACACTGCATTTTTTGTGATTAATGTTAGACTGCGGACATACGTGTTATTGAATGTGGAACTATGTATCCAAAAATGAAAGAATATTTACTAGTGATTCCTGATAAATAATTTTGGTATAAAACATTTGAGTGTGAAATATCGTGGTTTGCTAAAATATGTAATATATTCAGGACACGTAAGATTTGACACAAAACAGCATCACACCAAGTTGTATTTTTTATAAAAAATGTGCATTGAGGATATAACATATATTTTATGTATACAAGAATTATTTGAATTTAACAAATACAGATATAGAAAGCGATTCAATATGGGACTATCGCGATGATTTGTCAAAAGAGATTTATATCCTACAGAATCACGGCAGGTGGGGGCAAACACTGCTGAAAGATACATGGGAGAGATTTTCAAAGAATAAATGTTGTAAACAATGTGGAAAAGTCAAGTTTATGGGCACCATGACAACATGGCACGTACAAAAACACACAGAACATAACAAAACACGGAGTATACAAAGACGCAACAGACATTAAGAAATAACTATTTTTTTGCGTTTTTCGGATTTTTCTGGGGGTTTTTATTTTCAATTTTCAATTAATTAAATGGCTTTTCCAAAAAATGTTGAATTACCGCCTTGGTACGGTCAATGAAAAACATTGGGAGTTTAAACCAGTTTTCCGCTGCAGCAAACCTGAAAGATACAAACTATAGGAGATATAATTCTAATTTGACGGAAATGTAGACAATGGCTTTCAAAGTAGGCATAACTATATATTTGGTACCGGTTGCAGGCACTGTATTAAGAGTTTCGGTTTTTAAGTTGCAATTGTTGAATCTACGATCGATTAAATATATCTTTTAAACTATTTATACAATATCCCAACCATGATTAATGCTAGCGTGTTTGAACACGACTTACTTTAGTCAGTAATGATTGTCAGAAGCACAAACAAATGATAGACGAGTCTGGGCTGTTGTTTTACCATAATACACAGGCACACTATTTAAAAGTTTGTATTTATGTTTCACATCTAATACATCTTCAATATTTAGATGCCTTTATGCAAATATCATTCTTCATTTGTAAAAGTGTGTCGCCACTTGAAATTATATTTGATTAAAGTGTGTTCAAAATGATATAACGTGTGTCTAAAAGGAAGAGCATTTATTTTTGGACTAGAATAAACAGTTTAAATAAACAAGCATTTGATAGTATTGCGGGCAATACAGTAGTCCCCTACCGGTAACTCAAAACGTTCTTTAATTATCATAAGCTCCTGTTTTTGCCATATATAATCCTTTCTGTCAAAAAGTTGAAAAATCCGACTTTAAATAACACAGTTATGGGCCAGAGACGTTTTGGGTGCAAGGTCATGTTGTGACCTTGACCTTCTAGGAAGCGACCCAAATGTTGTGCGCGACACGTTATCTCAATATGGTGATCCTTTCTGTTAAATAGTTGTACAATCTGACTTCCAATAACAAAGTTATGGACAGGACACGACTGTGACCTTGACCTTCAATGTATCGACCCAAATGTTGTTCGCGACACGTTGTCTCATTATGGTGATCATTTCTGTAAAATAGTTTTAAAATCAAACATAAAAAACAAGTTATGGAAAGGACACGATTTTGCTGCAAGGTCATGCTGTGACCTTGACCTTCAAGGTAGCGACCCAAATCTTGCACGTGACAAGTCGTCTCAATATGGTGATCATTTCTGTAAAATAGTTTTAAAATCAAACATAAAAAAACAAGTTATGGAAAGGACACGATTTTGCTGCAAGGTCATGCTGTGACCTTGACCTTCAAGGTAGCGACCCAAATCTTGCACGTGACAAGTCGTCTCAATATGGTGATCATTTCAGTGAAATAGTTTTAAAATCCGACTTCAAATAACAAAGTTATAGGCCAGACACGATTTTTCTTCAAGTTCATGCTGTGACCTTGACCTTTAAGGTGGCGACCCAAATGTTACGCGTAACATGTCGTCTTAATATGGCGATCATTTCTGTGAAATAGTTTTAAAATCCGACTTCAAATCACAAAGTTATGGGCCGGACACAATTTTGCTTCAATGTCATGCTGTATCCTTGACCTTCAAGGTAGCGACTCAAATTTTGTGCGTGCATATTTTACACATTGCTACCTATGAACATACCAAGTTTCATGTGTCTAGCTTTAATAGTTTTAAAGTTATCAAAGGATCCAGATTTTTAGCGGACATACTGACTGACTGACAGACGGACGGACGGACGGACGAAGGGTAAACCTATATTCCCTCCGGTGTGAACACCGGTAGGGGACTAACAAAATAAAGTAACATTAAACAATTGGATAATGACTATAAGGTTGTAAAATGTACAGCTGTGTTAGCGAAGAACATTTTAGTCACGTTGTTAATCTTTTCTATGTTTTAATGTTAGAAAAACGGGAAAAGTTAACCAATAAATGTTTAATCGAGTTGTGTTTTTAAGTTTAAAAAGCACGACTCTACTAACACATTACTTAAAGTAAAATGGCAAGTGTAATCGTTATCAAGAAAAATATTTGAAGGGAATTAGAAAACGCTGTAAAAGCGTACCAAGGACGAATGAAAATGTCATGATTGTCTGTGATTATATCCTTGTCGTCTAACGTATTTATATTTGATTGTATTGTTTAAATGGTTGCCCTCTAATTTTATAACATTGTCATTGCGTAAGTTTATAATGGTTGGCGCTGATAATTTTCAAGTTTAAACACACATCATGCATTTGTTAAACACTTATACGAATACTTACATTCAAACACACTTTGTATAGTACATATTAATCATACTACATCATTTAAACCGGGCGAGACTACTTATTAACTGATCTGTTACAAAAAATATTATTTACATCGCAAAACAAAGTTTAGTGTGTAAAATTATTGTGATTTAATTGGATTAATATACTATAACCAAGGTTGAAAAGACAGGTAGACACTTTATAGTATAATATACATGTATATCAAAATGTGTAAAAAATAAGTTGTACATGAATCAGCAAATATGTGCGATAATGCAATAAAAAAGCGACCAAATGAAGTTAATGTACTGACATGTTAAGAAAGTACACAAAACAATATTTTTAGTCACCTTTTAAGATAGTATAAAAAAAGGTGTCAAATATAACAAAGTCAAATATACAAAAACGATATTTAAATCCCCAATATGTACAACATGTTAAGCAAGCCCTTAGGTTTTTCTTACACCTAAAGGATATGAAAAGACACGAATTCGGCGTGTACATGGTTGATTAGTCGGTCCATAAGTTTGATTGGACCCCGTCAAGTGACACTGATTTGATTTGGTGCAATTCACTAAATACTCCTCCAAGAAATGAAAGTGATGGAAAGGTTTCCCAACAGTTAAATGAATTCTTAGACACAAATTTGGTGTCTAACGGATGTATACAAATGACTGTTTACTTTGATATAGCCATTTGAATGTAATTTCATATCGATGTGGCTCTTCTGTGTATATGCAGAACGTGGTACATGGTATAAGCATACGCTTAGATGTTTTAAAATAATTCGCTTTTGAAAATTAGCTTTTACTGAATTTAGATTTTTTTTGAAGAAACATTTAACTAATAACTTTAGTCTTTTTGTTCATTGTCATAGTTAAACAAATAGTGTTTGTTGATTTTAAACCTATAGCGCATG
>Ga0224511_10001163_pt1 | contig 15207 bp, 17 predicted proteins | sample SF_May12_sed_USG_2_FD_169988 | JGI IMG/M metagenome (GOLD analysis project Ga0224511, IMG submission 169988) | Sediment microbial communities from San Francisco Bay, California, United States - SF_May12_sed_USGS_8_1 | ecosystem: Environmental > Aquatic > Marine > Sediment | place: USA...
GGGATTAGGAGCCGACGTTTTCAGGCTTATGTGGGACTTCCATAGTTTAGACACAGAGCAATGTTCTCAGTATCAGTGTTGCGGGATGTAGTGAGTACTTTAAAGGGGTCATGTCACGATCGATGGTAGATGCACTTTCGGAGTTGTATTCCCCATTCTTAAAGGGAAGCAAATCCACATTACTTGCAGCGATAGTGAGTGGTCTTTTCCAAAAAAGGAATATCGATCACTCGATTTACTATGGCCCGAATGGGCCAGATAGAAAGAAAAAGGAACTAATTACTAAAACATAGTAACCTAGTAATCTTTACGCCCTCATAACATCAAGTAGAACGCAAAATTGAATGTAATATTGGAGAACGGAAGTTATAAGAAGTGCTTTGCCGGTTTTCCCTATATAGCCCTAAATAGAGGCCGTTGCAATCAGGTCTTTTTTATTGCGCAATAATGGCACTAATGCTCGCTGACAGAGGTCAAAACAGCACTCTGAAACCCTATTTCTATATTTTTGTTTAACATTTTTCTATTCAAACTTGTGTAACTACAGGTCTAGTATGCACCTCCAATAGGATTTTCCGAACAGTCGAGAATTCAATGCAAACACCAACAGCTCTGTGTTAATTTCCTGTCTCGGGGCCAATTCTGTTGCATCGACGGTCTGAACAGTGGGTCACCGAGGGCTCTAAGTATGCGCATTGGATAGGGCTATATCTTCCATTTGAGCTGGGTATTAGATCCATTTGTTCATGGTAGGCTTCAGAATATGAAAACACTTTTGGCCATGACATAACCCCTTTAAGTTGTAGTCAGGTCACATCCAGGGTTCTCCAGTAACCTGATGTTCATGTCTTGCAGAGTACTCTGTTTTGTACTACATGTACATACATTACATTGCTAATATTATTACCTATCAGCTGATTGATGCTGTCTGTGACGTTTCGGGCAGCCTGAGCGAGCAGATTCTTTGCATTGGGTGCTGATGGGTCGGCGTGAAGAGATTTGGCGGCCAGAAGAAGTTTACTAGACACAACAGACACACCCTTCAGCCCGCCAATTATCTGCTGCTGGGCATGTGCATCTGTGTTGGAACCAGCGACAGTCATTCCATCCTACAATATCACAAAGGTGACCACATCTTAAGTGTGACCGCATCACAGGCGTGACCTCATCATAAGTGTGCCGGACCACAAATGTGATGGCATTATTAGCGTGACCATATTCACAAGCGTGACGGCATCACAAATGTGACAACATCAGAGCAGTACTAATATCTGTAATAGTAGACAGTAGTTAGCATTGCGGATCAGAAAGCACTGTTCTGTTTGTGAGTTCCTGGTCACCTCTCAAAAATTCACCCTTACCAAACATAAACCACACACCTTACAATGAAAGGTAGCATTATCACAAGCGTGACAACATCAGAAGCATGACAGTATCACAGGGTAGGCAGTGCCACGCAGCCCAAGATAGGGGCACGCAAATATCTCAATGAAAACTGTTTATAGTGCGGCCAGCACCCACACCTGTATATATTACAAGTGGAATAGCCTGTTTTATCCACTAAGTCAGCTTGACTCACCTGTATGAAGATGGAGTAGCTCTTACTGTACTGGTTACTGCTGCTAGCGAGTTGAGTAGGAGAACCACGAGCAGCTGTTACGATCTCGGCCGCAGCCTCATTCAACTGACCTAGAACAAGTGAAACAAACTCACAATCACTATCTATTAGCATGTCATCATCCTATCTTCTATCTCCTATAGCCAGCCAGCCAGTCAGTGGGGCAAAAACAATCTAGGAAGGGTAGGACACCGCTCGAATTAACTGATCACAAACCATCTAACTGGGATACATGCGCAACTCAAAACTCATAAGAGGGCCACCAGGTGGACTCGGACCTGCTGACTCCCATTACCCACAGTCTAACCATATCATGGAGACTTTTACATTATTCGTTACGTTCATCAGTCATCTCCCAGTACGCCAACAACAATATGTGGGACAACACCTGAGACAGATCTAGATAATTCCCAATTGGTGATGAATTTATGAGCACCCCTAAAATGCCCAGAAATTGGGCACATACAGAAAACCAGCACACAGACATGGGCAGGATATACGGGTACCAGGGGTCAGGAATGATGGCAAAGAACAGCACTGGGATGATCTATTCTTACCAGCGGACCCTACGAGGGAATCCTGCAGTTCAGCATATGACCGACCAGCAGCCGAGGGGAACTCGGTCGAGTTTAGTATTGCTTGTGAGTTGCCTATTGACTTGAGTACATTGTCGATGTCTCTCTGTCCGGGAAGACAGTTTACACATCCATTTAGTGCCATTGAGACAGCTTTAGCCACCTGTAAACCAACAATGCCCATGATGAAAGCCTTCGACAGCACGTATATTTGACAGGGTGCTCGAAAAAAATGGCTATGGCTAGCGGGATAGCTCAATGGCTGGAGCATTTGGCTCAAGACCAAACGATGCCGGGTTTAAGTCCTATTCATACTGAGAACCTCACATAATTCCTAGCTCCTAGCACTCCAACAAGTGTCACGCTTAGGTCCGTTAAATGGGACGGCGAAAAGCCTCATTAAAAAGATGTTTTGCAATTTTGACGTATTTAGCCTTCAGAGTTTGTTCCAATAAATGGTCATGGGCCTAACCTGAGCAAGACGTTGCTGATTGTCAGGATTATTGGGGTCGGCTAGAGCCCTTATAGCCTCCTCCAGCAGACGAGCGCTCTTATCAAGCACATCTCCAGCTGTAAATAGATCATACATAATTATACCACACGCTATCACAATCTATGAACATTACCATGTGTAAGGGCCCAATCTCTACTACAGTAGTACACCGAAAGCAGATTTATCATGACATGTCTTTGTCATTAAGGATAGGAAGCTACTCCACCCCATCTATATTTAAAAGATACTAAACGCTAGTCCCTGTTCTAGCTCAACGTGGAATTCTGGCTAAACTGCATTCAATATGAAATACTTTCCATTCAGTTGATTTATGAAATATTCAAATTAATGACCAGAGGCCAGATGGGGGATAATATTTTCAGGAGAGATAATTACTCAGGACCGCCACTATTTGGACACTCTAAATGACCCTTCCTTAAGACTCTTCGGTTTCACAAGTCTACTACGGCTCATAAAGAAGCGGTTTGAGGGGCTGTGTGTTTTTGCGAGTAGCTGCAAGCTTCCTGTAGGAGGTGCGAGTATTCATGACCGATTGATGATGACTAACTTATATACCTGTGTCTATCAGGGCCAGATTGGTCGCCGTGTCAGGGGAATTAGCAGCCACTCCTCTCACAGCCTGCACTAAAGCCTGGAGTGTCTGTGCAGTCTCCAAGGCTGCACTGCATGTGTACTCCTCATTACCTGCAACAACAGTAAATAACAGACATTATGTAACAGTAGTCCCATCTTCCCTTATCTTCCTGATCGGCCATGTCAATCAATACCTTGTTAAAACCTAAGAATACTGAACTTTTCCCTGCTGGGACACTGGGCTATCCTATTAAACGGGCTCCTAAGCCTGAGTTGTATTGGAGCAATATGAGCTAGGAATTAATTATACGAGGTGCTCATTCTCCCAGTGGATCCTCAGGATGCCTACGGGTTGAACCCAGGATCTTCCAATTGCAGATCAGAAGGTAAAGCTATAGCTTGCCATTTTTGGGTTTTTTTCCCCGAGGATTCACTCTTACCAAGCCCACACAAAATATTTTACAGTGAGGGTTGAAACCTACCCTGAGCAGCGGCGGTGAGAAGTGCAGCCATATTGGATCCGACGGATTTAGACGCAGCTCCCAGTCTAAGTGAGCAGGACTCCACCTGTAAACACAGCAGTCATGATTAGGTTGCTCCGGTTGCGCAGAGTTCAGAAAGTGGTGGTGCTGCACCCATGAAACGCTCATCGTGAAGACATCCAGTCAGTCTGTTATGTCAGTCAGCCGGTCAGTGAAGCAGTCTGGTGTGAGAAATCCAAAACACTACCATTCGTCATACATGTTAAATTGTGAGCAGTTAGGATGCTGTAGGACCAATTGCGGGGTTCACTATTTTGCATTCATGGGTACAAAAGTCTGAGAAAAAACTTACTGTATGACTTCGCTAAAATCCATACAAACCATTGAGAAAAAAAGCAAATAAGTACAACAAACCAGATGATTGGCGGTATAGTTTTACGGGGTAGGGAGGCATCTGTCCCTGGCTTACCGTCTCATCAGGCAGGGCAGTGAGATTGTTATTAGCTGCTCCATTCCTGACCTCGGCTAGGTTGGTCTGCAGGGCACGAATCTGCTCCAGAGCTCCTTCGACCTAGCACCGATAACAGGAAACATTTAACACACCCGCTAGAATAATTTACTAATATAGTCGGGGATGATGCGCAGAATGCCGACAGAGCTGCCCGAAAAAAATTGCAATAGATGTATCCAAAACAGGGTTGTCCTTTAGCCAATGACTGTGTTCCGGCAATGGTGAAACTAAGTAGAGGTGCCACTTCTCTTCTTCACTGTCTTTACATGTCCCAGGTCTGATGAGAGTCGGGTATCCATTCCTGGCTGGATGAACAGTGAAAGTTTCTGAAAAATCCTGAGTGCAAGGTGACCGCTCAGCCTCGGCCCCTACGGGAAATTTTAGCACCAAGGTGTAGTAAATTACACGCTGTCAGAGATATACCTGCATGCTGCCGCAAACCTCCTCGGCTGCTGCGGCAGCCACCCTCAGTTCGGTCAGTGCCAGTCCCATCTGTCTAGTGGCATTAGAGACGGACAGTTGAGCTGCCTGATCACCGATGGTAGGCACAGCCGCTTTCGCTGCAACACACATCTTTCCACCAGGCTACAAAAGGAAGAATTGCCCTATGATGAAGAGGCTGTGATACGGTTCTAAACGGGGAGGGACCAGACTATGACACAGAAGCTAAAAGGGGAAGGGTCAAGAAGCATGTAAGTTGAAATCCTGTGTTTTCATTCTTTCTGCTGACTGCTAATAATATTGAACCAGAGGTTTACCTGTAGCAGAGCATTACTCATATCAATAAGGTGTCGCACGGCCTGTACGCTCTCCGGGTTATTGGATGCTGCAGTCATTCCTTGTACCAAGTGTGGTATCAGCTCTAGCACAAGCTTGCATTGGGCAGCTAGCTCCTGTTGTGACGGCTGGTTTCGGTTAAATGTCGCTGCTGCTTGACTCGCATTACATAACTGAAAAACCAAAATGTTTGCCATTATTTTGCATGTGGGTGATGGGCAGGGAATTGAGGCTAACTCGGGTACACCATCACTAAAAAGAGATACGAAATATGAACCGGAAGGGAAACGGTACCGTAGACATATAACGGTTAGTTATATGGGATTATAAATTTAGAAGTTAGAGTAAAAATACCATAGAGTTACCCTCCTAATGTCTAGAGGATAACTCTGGGTAAAATGTTGAAATGATGATCTCACTTTTGCTCAGTCAGTATAAGCTTTTCTTGCTGTAACCTGAAAGCATACTAGTTTAGTATAGCTCGTGTGTGGCTTGTGTGGTCTGTCTACTATACCAGCCATGCTAGCATCGCCTATCGCAAGCAACTACCCCCTCAACGAACAGTGGGTACCATTGGCAGTGTATGGCAAGAGAGCACCCCTTTGAAGGAAACTACGGGGCCAGCACAAACTAACACGCAACGCGAAACCGCTATGAAAACGAACAGTCGGAAATGCCAAACGGCACACGCGCGACCTTTGCTTGAGCCCGCGGGCTTTAGCCAATTAGTTCTAGTCCTTGACCTCTAACTCAGACTGTTGTTACCACTGGCTACCAGTAGCAACGGTGCTGCGTTCCTACAGCTCTCAATGACCTCTAGCGGAGAAGGCCGCTGGCTGAATTTGCAAATTCAGCGCTCGCAATGAATTTTTTACGCGAACATCGCAACAGCTGCTGACTGGCTCACAGCGGTGTTGGACCTACTTCGAGCAAGCAGGCACTAACGGGACACCAACTTATTGCCGCGATGCGCGGGATCTATCCGCTTGCGTGCCGCCCCAAGTGTAGCGTAATCTGTTTCCCTAGCCACTTCGTACATTGGACATTGGGGCACGCGCCGCTGTAGCCAGGTACGTTCTGCGAAAGGCTTAGCATTGGCTGGTATTGGCACCCCTGTTGAACTAGACCCCTTCTCAGAAACTAACTACGTTACGTTTCCTTCGAAGGGGTGATAAACCTTGATGGTGAAGGATAGAATTAGACCTCAATAAACATCCCAAGTGAACAGACCAGCTTATCATAACCTAAACATTTGATCATTGCCTCTCACCAAACTTGTCATCAACACCAAACATATACGGAAGGTTTGAAGAATATTAAGGGGCTTCTGACTGAATGGGACTGATTGGCTTGCTGCTGACCTGTGTTGCTGCTGAGCATGCCTGCCTGGCTGCTGCCTGTAGTTTTCCCAGTTGTTTTTTCTTCAGGGCATTCTGTGCGGCAGCATTAGTTGCAGATCTCAGATCCTCGGCAGCAGATCTGAGGTTTTGCTGCTGTGAGGAGTCATTGGGGCTACCTGCACATCCCTACAGACAACCGTGTGATAATGTGATCAGTGGGTGCTGTGATACATACAAACACAAATTGGACTCTCTTGGAATACTAAAACCATGAGAACCTGGATTCGTATCTTGGTCACGATGGGCTACCGTTGTGAGTGTGAGCTCTTCGCATATATCCCATCGTTCAAAAGCAAACCTCATGCTTAGGAAGTCCATCAAATAGGATGGCCTAGCGCCCGAGTAGAGCACTGGATTTGCTTTTCATTACGCATCATGGTATAGTAACATCTACCACACCTATCCCCATCATATGCAATGATACTTACCTTGGCAGCCTCAACCATTTTATATGTAGCATCAGCGAGTGCTTGAGCCGCCCCCAGCAATCTCTTCTGCATATCTACGTCCTTCTGCTCCAAAGCCTCACCCTTGATTGCATTGACCAATGAAGATGTAGCCTGAGCAACGCTGCGAGCCTGTTTAACCTGGCAACATAGTAAGACAACCATACGTGGTAATGTGTATCAAGAGAGTCAGCAGTGTACACAAGATAAGCTATTCTGTCAGCCGAGCAGCAAACACAACGGGTCTACCATCTTTTTTTCTCTCACAGTTAGTTTCAGCATGCTGATAAAGAAAACCATGCTCCAGGAGTAAACGATTCCGCAAAGTATTCCTACACGGGTACAAAACACAAATAGGTCAGCTGGTAGGGTCAAGGTGATTGTGCCACTGTACGAAAAGGGATATATTGAGTTCGATCCATCTCTTGAACTTTTAGGGAAAGCAAAAAGAAGAATATTCGTCCTTCAAACAACATGGATCAGATACTGGACGAGAAAATCCTCGGACTTGGTTTGAAGTGAAGGAGAGTTGCACAAGGGGCGGCAGGACTAGCTTGATCCAAAGGCAAGACGTGGGTCAAGACAATTGTAGGTCAATGTCTTGGGGAGTTGGGCCGTTGGGGTTCAATCAATGTATGCCCTATTTATATATCACAGGGCGAAGCTACAGATAGTTGGGTCACACCTTACCACGTGCTCTGGAGGAAGGTTGCCATTCTATGGGGGAGATCAGGAAATATTAGTCAGTAGGAATAATCTGTACGGGTATCTATGGATATACACATGTACGTCTATGAGATAGGCCTGACGGAGTGGTCAGGTGACTGACTGTCTTCTTGCGGTAAAACAACGATAACATGTGAGAAAGATCATTCCGATCTATGGAACTAAAACTAAGTAAATTATGTTTAAAACAGCGTGTAAACAAATCAAAGATAAAGAACTCTGGATTTTGTGACCTGTGAGCTAGAGTTTGACAGATTGAATCAGTCCCGTATAATATTGAGTTTTATCAAAAAGTCCGGATACAAATCTCGCATGATCAGGCCAGCTTGCTGGTGTGGGTCAGAGCGGCCTGCTGAAAGGGTCAATGTGGCCTGTTGACCGGATCAGGGCGGACCTTACCATCTCAGGAGCGTCGCCCATTGAATTGAATAGTTTATCAGTGGCTCGCAGGATTGTGTCCACTGCATCATCATCCAGATGACCTCCGCTCTTTATGTGATTGAGCAGGTCATTTAGAGCCTTAGTTACAGCCTGCGCAGCTGAACCGAGATCACCGACGAGCTGCTCATCCCCGCACGCCTCCTGAAAAAAGATAGAATTGCATGCACACTATGACCTCTCAATATAGAAATTAATAGATGAGTTTTCAACACAGGAATGACAATAAGTGCACTGGGTTTTGGCGTCTGACGGATTCTCGGTTCCACTGCTTGACAGTGCACCTGAAAAGTGCGTTTTTACAAATCACGCGAACAGAATTCCGAGCCTGAAAATGGGCGGGCCAATTTGTAGAGTGTCATGGTTATAAAAACGTCGAAGGTATCTATCGATCGCTTACTTATTCTCTGGTCGCTTCACAGGTTGTTTCATTGTTGCGAAACAGACTGCACAATTTGCTGTCCTTAGGCACACAAGAGGTGGAGAGGTAACAACTCTGAATCGCCCAAAACTCCTGGCATTTTTTAACTGTGTCTATCTGTTCGCGTGATTGCATCCGAAATTTTGTATGTCTGACTGAAAATCACACGAATACACCTATTGTCCCCATTTTTTATCAAGTTGCCATAAATTGGTGAGGGTCACATGTTTCGTGTTGTGACAGTGGAATGGCTCAATGGTAGAGTGCCGGGGCCACAACTATGAGAACCTGGGTTCGGATCCCGCTCACATATTTTTTTCCTCCAACAAGCCTCAGGCTTAGGAGGGTCAAGTGCCCTAGTAACAAACATATAAAAGTTATCTCACCTGACCAACGGACACAACTTCCTCGACGGATTTAGCGACTAGTTTGGCAGCTTCAATCACTTGCTCCTGACATGCAGGACTCATGATGGTCGGCGAGGCAACCTGGTAAATTAAAGATTCCAACTAGAGACGTGCGATGAAAGCAGCTGGTGAGACGATGCCACATACTTCTGGTGAGACGATGCCACATACTTCTGGTGAGACGGAGCCACGACTAGGCATGACTAAACTGCTCAAGCATCGTCATGCCATCAACAAAATTAGTGCTGGTCCTAAACAACACAGACACGACATAACCGAATTCTAGACTTTAAGTAAGAATCTGTGAGTGACTCTTCACAAGGTGAGTCGGCAGATTCTGTCGTGTTTTATGACAATATTTATACCATAAAGTTATCTTCCATTAACTTTATAGTAGAGAACCGTCAGGTCTCCTCTCTCTGCTGTTTGGCCATCCCAGAGTAAAGATTTTAGACAGGTTACCAAGTTAGTCACTAGGGCATGGTCAGCTTGTTATCAAAGACAAATCAGCGAATCAATGGAAAGCCCATTAGTCATAGTCTTTTTATTGAGCGTTCACTGATCATTCTGGGCTAGTAACTCCACAGTAAGAGCAACCCAAAATTTTGCTTTGGTGGCCTGGTCTGATATATGTGTAAGGAGAGTGACTGTGGAATCACTAGGTCTGCACAAACAAAGGGCGACAGAGATCCAGTCATTACAACAAGAATCGTCAATTACCTGGTGAAAGGCTTTGCTGAGCTAAAATCAATTGGTGTTACATTCATACATTACATTCAATCATCAAGGAAAAAGTCTGCACACGACTAAAACTCTAGCCAAATAGAATCAAGGTTGAACACAGCTCCGAGGCACAACAGCTGATCATAACAATGAAAAATCTCAGTGACTAGTTGGAATGTAATCAGAATATTACAATTTGTCGCCGTCATATTGAGTGGGTGTTGCTAACACTATCTGCCTGCTTGGTCGCGGCCATTGTCTTGTCATGCAACAGCGCGGGATAGGCACGGTTCAGTCTGAGCGGTCAGTGCGGTGGGCCTAGCTACAAGATCTACTCCCTTCCAGTGATCATAACAAGGGAGGATACATAGTGGGTACTCCACTGCACAACGATCATACATCAGCATACCTTAGTGCAGCCAACGAGCTGTGATGTGGCGAGAGCGCACTGAGTGGCACTAGTGATGACCTGGTTTTGAAGCGTCTGATCCGTTGCCTGATTGGCTACTGCCTTAGCTTTACGCACCAGGCTTGCCGTAGCATTGGCCACCGCCTTAGCGAGCGCGAGCAGAGCGTCTTCATACGCGCGGTCAGCATCACTTTCTCCACCAACCCCTCTAATTATATCACCACTGGCCTCCCCAACCTGTCACCAGAAAGTTATGCACCGTCAGTACATCTGAGAGCGGTAAATAACCATGAGAGACTTCACTCCAGAGAACAGTCTCCGGAGGAAATGCCATGCACAACACAATCTCTGTTTACATGTCCATAGAAGCATAGACAAGTGGCCCGGACGAGGATTTTTCATAGTGCCCATCTGTTTATGACGAAAAACACATTGAAATTCCCATACCAATTTCTTGGTCCTATATCGCATTAGCTAGGACAAAGAGTGCTGCCTGTAAAGAATGCACCCTCAACACTCAGACAGTTGCTTCGTCTGACTTCTGCCATAACTAAACTCACGACTGCAGAGCCCAGATTGGACTATTCAGCCACCTAAAGGTGTATAGCCATAGCCTGAACCGGCCACAACCCACAATAATGATCCTCTTCAAAAACAAGGGACGAATAGGATGGCATCATACTATGTTAGCGAGTATTGACATCAGTAGGGTTAGATTACCTTGGTAGCGGCTCCAAGGAGGGCTGTACGTGGCTCATCACTACCCGGCTGCGCTGCATTAAGTAGATCACTGAGTGCGCCTGTCATTTGCCTGCACGCCGCTAGCAGGCTCCGCCCATTACTTCCTTCCTGGTCACGTAGCGCTGCCAGCATTTTTACATCACGAGTCAGGCCGTGCATATTGGATGAGCTGAAAAGAGAGAGGAAGGGTGCTTAAGTTTCACCAATAAAAATGAGGAAGGGGCTTTGCTAAGCTGGGTTGAACCAAAAGCTTAGTGGATACCGTACTGGGCTTTGAACCCGGGATCCTTCATTCGATTCCCAGTTTGGACCAAAACTTTGTCTTTTGTTCTTGTCAGTTTCGGATCGCGACACTAAAGGAAGACGGCCTTGCCATAAAGTTATATCTTCTCTGGGAAATACTGAGTCAAAGACACTGGTCAGGATGCAGAAGAAAAGGACCACTAAATTTTGTAAAACCTGGTGACAAACTGCTGAAGACCGATAGAGATTCGAAGAGGAAGCCTTCCTTCAGCAGTGGAGAGAAAGTGACTGGCAATGATACATTAAAAAATTCATCCGTTGGAAATAAAACTTCAAAGTCCATAAAAGCAAGATACCAAATATAATTATGTACATGGAAAACAACTGATCATTTCACCGCACACAGAATACCCGGGGTGTAAGATAAAGCTCCGCATCTGACAAGTGAAGGAATAAAAAAGGCAAACCTTGAGATATGAATGCGAATTCTCATAGAATAACGTGGCTGCATTGTCGAACGTCTTCAAGAAAACAACCCACATTCAACTAACGTAATTCATATCCTAAGACTAACTGATCTAAAAGTTTAAAGCCTACGGCAATTAAAAAGAGATGCTGATGCTGCGAGATTGCATTGTTTTAAAAAGCATTTTTAATCTGCCTATCGCGTATCGGTCAGCGTTAAAGCGGGACAATGCTTGCCGTTTTGCATAACTATAAACAAGAATGTGAACCGAATAATTGCCAACTCAATACCAGTACCCATAATGACCAGGGCCTGTTGCCTGGCTGCCATTATGTTGGCTGATGTGGAGAAAGCTGGGATGATATGGTGTAGTACATTTCATGGGCCGGAGCATTCACCGATACAGATATTACTTGATGACTGCCCCCGATGATACTCACATTGTGTGCACGGCTGAGCCAACAGCGCTATAATCTGTCTCGGCATGACTGCTTGATGTCAGATTGATAATCTGAGCAGTGGCCGCGTTCACCGCGCACAGGTGAGAGTTAACATTCTGTCGTGAGAGATCAAATGTATTCTCCCTCCATTTCAGAGAAGCCTGCAACACGCACACGTATAAACCATCCTGCATGACTTGTCAATCAGGAGCGAATCCAGGGATAGAGGGATAGCTCACTGATCGTGAGAACCTGGGTTCGAATCCCATTGTGAGTATGAGCTCCTCGCATTCTAATCCTAGTTCGAAACAAAAACAAGCACAGGTATGAGGTGAAGCATTGATACTGACCCGCTAATGGCACTTCATGCTAAGCTGCAACTGGTAAAAAACACAGCAGCTACATCATTACCATGAGGACGTCATACAAAGAAAATCAACCTGATCAATCTGCCACTGCTCAGATTCAATCAAAAATACTCGCACACAACCACAATCTACTAGGTAATGAAGCAGTGGAAAACCCATATATCAAGGAAGGGTGTTATGTAACTTACGGGGTCATCATTCAGGGGTGGGATGTCAGGATTGCCATCTATTTCATCCTCAGCATCTTTTATGCCAGTGATGGCTGAACTTATAGTACCTAGCAGGGCCCTCTGCGCCTGGCTCAGTCCGGCGTGTAAGGCGGAGTTCTGTCCCTATGGAAACAATACGGGTTTGGTTGGTATGACAATCACATTCCATGATTCCATGCAGAACAAATACGAGAGGGAAATGGTGGCTTGGTGAGAAGCTAGTGCCGTGTAACAGGAGACCCGACTTCGATTTGCAATTTGTGTGTTATTTTGTGTTTTCTCCCTCATCAGAATCGCATTTGGGCGTTAAATAAAGTAGAGTACCAACTCCGTACAGCAAACCATGGATCATCCTGAAAACTACATATTGGCTTAGTGATGCCATGAGAAACAAGATGCTCTTATCTCATTAGCTGGGTTGATATAAATGTTATCCGCAGCGAATTAGTAAAGTATCAATCATATTGGGTGTACTGTGTTATACATTCAACTGTGTGAGAGCGAGACTACCCAACATCAATGGCCAGCTGTGACCATGCCAGGCCACATGCGTGCCTTGATACGGGAGTAGTAGAGAGCGGTGATTGTGAGTACACTACCCTGCTATAGCTCGGTGGCAGGTGCTGCAAGCCAGACTGGCTGTGTACCGAGCCAAATTTGGCTCCGCCCATGCTGCCTGTGGAGTAAGTGGGCGGGCCGTGAGCGCTGTTACGGATCACTCCTGGCATGGCAACGCTGCCAGTCGACGCATGACTCATGTTGGATGACTGGTGCTGGATGATGGTCGCCCTGAAAGAGAGAAGCTAATTGGCTAGTTTGTGATCACTACCAGCTGCCAGACACCTTAGTGGCATTGAATGTCGGGGTCTTTAGTAGGAAGTCACTGCATTGAAATACGGCACCAGATTGGTCACACTGACAGACAGTTGGAATAGCAGGATAGCTCAGTAGTGGAGCGCTGGGCTCACAACAGTGAGTACCCGATCATGGCGGTTTCCCGTTGTGAATGTGAGATGCTCACATAACATCAGTTTCTATCTCTCCACCAAGCTCCAGGCTTAGAGGGGCTTGGGTTGGATGACCAAGTGCCCTAGCAGAACATAGAAAAGAAAGCCATGGTGACCAATCTTACCACATGAGCAGTAAGCCTTTTTTGTCTGTATAAACTGGGAGATGTACTTACTTAGCAGGGTTGACGTTTTCCTCAAGCATTGTCGACTCCTCATCGCCTTCGATGCCAAAGTGATCCTTTTGTTTCTGAAAAGCATACGTAATGTCAATGCAGGACACAACTCGCGGTGATCAGCTTACTTGCTTATGTCACCGTATTACTTCTGGAGCATAGTGACTTCAGTATCAGCGATCTCTTCAGTCCCTCGGTCTCTTGCCACTTCTGATGCCTCAGCCTATCCGTCAATGCCACATTCCTTTAGTTGTTTGAAGATTGCCCTGCGACATGTCAGGGCAATCCTCAATCTGAGGAAATGTGATTCGCTACAGACTGTTTACCTTATTTATCTTCGCATAGATTTGACCTGGTGGTTTTCCCTTAACACTAGGCTGTGTTTTAGACGGCTGTGTTTTAGACGGCAGTGGCGGTCGCGATGCCATTATGAAAACAGAACCTCACACTGACAGAACGTAACAATAATAAGCTATGAATTTCACAATGCTGAGATAAGTGATAGAGGGATGGACAATGAGTAGATAATCTCACGTATTCATATTGATTGGTGACTGACTGATAAGCACTGGTGCACCTCGTAGAGAGTTGAAGGGCGCATGTGGGAGTGCGGAGTAAATGACCTGTCGGCTTGATGGGCCAGGATTTAAACTCAAGGCATCGCGATTGGGATTCTTCTGTCGGGAATACTGAGACTCAAACTATTTATAAATGTACATTGATATGAACATGGATAGGCAATCGCTGGTCTCTCGCCGAGACTGTCCGCAGGGTCTTGAACCAAGCGCTCTAGGTACAAACTAAGCTACCCTGTTATTCCCTAGCTAGTACTGACCAGTTTGCCATTGAAACAACCTCTGAAGCGTGTAGGAAGGGCGTCTGCGATGGTTTGGTCATGTTTAAAGAAGAAGTGATGACCATGTAGGGAAGCAGCTACTGAATATGAAATCCCCAGGGAAAATGGAAATAAGGACACCCAGATGGCATTTTAGTGATAATATAAACCAAGACCTAGCAAGGGTGGGAGCTACCGGGAAAGACGCCCAACACAGAGCTAAGTGGAGGAGGATGGTGTCTGCTCCAGCAGCCCTGTGGAGTTCAGTGGCAGAAACCGACAAGCATGCAGATTGAGCGCCAGCCATACGGGATACGATCACGGAAGAAAAAGAAGTACTAACCAGTTTGACGATTATGTCTATGTATGCAGCGATCAAGGCACTGATCTGCTCTCCCTCAGTTGTCTGCATGCTGTAATACTGATCGGCATATTCACCAAAATCCAGGTTGAAGCTGTTAGGTGAGGCAGCCCAACGACGTACGTGAGTGAGCGGCCACACCTATAAAACCTTTCTCGCATCAGCTTCCTCATCAAGCAGTCGGCTTCTCATGCTCCTAATCCACCCGTGTATCAGGAGTATATGGTATGGTGTAAAATCTATATCCGAGATATTACATACTGGATCCTGACCTTTACTCACTGGTGGGGATCTCAGAAATTACGCTAACAAATCAAGAGTGAGAGGCTTGCGACGGACCC
>Ga0224511_10001164_pt1 | contig 15204 bp, 4 predicted proteins | sample SF_May12_sed_USG_2_FD_169988 | JGI IMG/M metagenome (GOLD analysis project Ga0224511, IMG submission 169988) | Sediment microbial communities from San Francisco Bay, California, United States - SF_May12_sed_USGS_8_1 | ecosystem: Environmental > Aquatic > Marine > Sediment | place: USA...
TGATATACACATGTTTGCCATTGCTGATATACACATGTATGCTATTGCTGATATACGCATGTATGCTTTTCCTGATATACGCATGTATGCTATAGCTGATATATATATATATATATATATATATATGCTATTGCTGTACTTGAGCCACTTGAATCCTTAGACGCGTTTGTTTTATGTTTGCTTTAATCTTGCCCTTTGTTTTCTGTCCTAAAAGATTACGACATAACTAGATATATTAAATACACATATTTTTGTTTTGTTTAAAAGAAGTACATCACTTAAAGGTTTGCTTAAACCTTTTCTTGCAATTTCGCTTTCGAACAACATTAAGACCTTAAAAACTCCTTTTTGCTTATTGTATGTATATAAACACTGTAACTTTTTGTCTTGCAAAGTTCGCTTTCGTACAAGATTATGTTATTAAGCTCTCTTATGGTTACATCTGTTTCAATAAATTATACATAAATCCCTCTTGAAATATTTTTTTCTCTTTTAATATGTTCTAAATCTTGTATGTTTGTATTAATCATACATTTTAAACGTATATGTTGTCCACGAATAACTATATATTATATATCTTCTATTTGTTACTAGTGTTCCTTTGTACTTTGTCTATATATATATTTTCTTTATTGTTTAACTCTTCGTTTACGAAGGAAATAAAGAATAAAGACAGCGAATGTGTTAATCCAATCAATTCTATATCACACCATATTGTAAAAGTACAAATATCTAGAAAAAAGCATTGTGTCGCCAACACGAAAACGAACTATTTTATAGACGTAAATATTTGCACTAGAAAGTGATTCCACCGAAAAACTAATTTTTTGTCATAGTAACTTGAAAGCTAAACTTCTTAGAAGAGACAGTAATAAATCGAGAGCGGCCAAACTCGAAGTTCAACAGCAAGTAGCACGGACATGTCGTAGTGATTGTCATAAGATCATGCTTGGGCCGGAATTGGCGATTTTGTAGGCAACAATTGTAATTTATTCATCATATTTGCGATAATGTTTTAGTTAACACACCCTTATTATTTCCTGCATCTACAAACAATGTAGCTGGAAGTATGGCAGGGGAAATGAAAACAACAATCGGTGGGAATACGTTAAAAATGCAGTTAACCTTTATTGTGATTGAAATACATTCGGTTTCACAGCTGCAGTTATGTAAAGGGACTTTACGGCAACGTGTTAGTATTTACTAAAAAGATGCTACTGATACGCAATTTAAGTAAATTTCGGAAGTTACAAACTATTTTGCCATATTAAAACATTTGTCGCCAGACATACATCTAGGTAGCATGGGTCAATTGGAAACAATCACCATTAACTGTCTTGTTAATGCTTTCGGTTCACATATTGGTCTCGTACTTTTATTATGCGTCTGTGAGAACACAGAATTCGCAATGCCGCGTTTTATTTCTACTTTACTCGGAATAACATCAATTTTCCCGGCTGTCAAATATGGCACGTTAACATGTCAGTTATAAGCGGGAAGGGAGATATTTTAAAGACTTTAATACACGCTTCAACATATATCAACTGCGTTTTAGAACAATACTGCAAAAGAGCATCCACGTTAGCCATTACGTACATTAGTGCGGTAAGTAGCTTAATCCTTCGAGGAATCGAGTGTTTTAGTACACGTAGTACATGGAAACGTCGGCAAAGGCCCCAATGCAATTGCTTGCATATTTATATGAACATTATCATATACCTCTGACAAATTAATTCTCATTTACATTCAAAATAAAAGGTTTGTTTCTAAAACAAGTTATTTTTTCTATTCACGATATAAGGTTACAATACAGGTGAAGAAAATCAACATACACTACAAACAACATAAGAGTGGCCACAATGTCTAGATACAATTAAAAAACAAGAGACACAATACTAGGTGGGTAAAGCAGACAACATAAAAGAGACCATCACTAGCACTTTCCCACTCCTAAAACAGGCGACAAAAATGCAGAATGGTCTAAAACAAATTAAATCTTTAAATGCGGACGAGATGTAGTAAGGCGCACCGCAGTTGTTCCTAGATGTACCGTCACGCAAATCAGAAAGCCACGAGACAACAATGGAAATTGGTCTAAAATCATACGTTCGACAGCAATTACTTGATAGCCTAGACCAGATCAGCGATCGTGACATTATTACATGTAACCCTAAAATGCATCAACTAACATACAATTCTTATATAAATTGTTGTCATGTTACTTCTTAGTACTTGATACGGCGTATTTGTGTTGCTTGTTTTGTGTTTCTTTACTGAAAAATGTCAACGTTATATTTGAAAATGATACGTTTTGAATCTTATTTTTATCCAAGGATAATACTTATGTACAATTATCAACCAAACATAATGCACTTTCAACAAATCAGCAAATTAACAGAAGAAAACATACTGTTCTGCAAAAATGTATGACCAATTTAGCTCCTACCAGCAATGCATAGCATCGTCTGGTCCCTCTGACAACTTGACAAATCACCTTGTCCGCTTGCAACGTACCTTATTATGTAGACATAAAATAATGAACAACTTACATACCAGCGTCATTGTTGTTAACATGGTTGTAAAACAAGTGTAGCATGTGGATAAAAACTTTAAAAGACTTGAATGATTTGTTAGAATGGTGTATAATTTGAATTTACAGACATAGGAAAGCTTTTTCAGATGTGTTAGCAAACATTGAATCATTATTGATTATGCTTTGTACGTTATGCACAACTTATTCCTTTTTTATATAATTTTAACTATAGACGCAACATTAAGCAGGGTAAAATATCAGCTTTCTTTGATTAATCCAGTTTTGCTTCGAATATGGATACAGACATACATATATGGTTCGAATATTGATACAGATATACATATGTTTTATTAAAACTCTTTATACGAAATGTCTTTTACGTCTTGTTGTTTTGCGTGTTCCGTGCTGTTTTAAGTGAGTGTCATGGTTCCCTGAAACTACTCAATCTACATTGTTTTCTTTGAACATCTCTTTAATTATTATTACATATAATACATTTGTACAGCCCTAAGATATCTAACAAACAGAATACTAAGAAGTATCTAACTCACACATATATAATACGATAGATCAGTTTTGTATTTATGCTATTCAACGTGCACAATATAAAGAAACAAAAACTTTGTAGAAATGCCAAGGTTCGAAAAAATGCACCTCGTATGTGTATTTATGTACTTTGCGCTAGGGCAATACTTAATTTAAAATGTGTCCTAAAGTAATCAATGCTGCACCCTTCCGTGATCACAAAGAGAACAGTTGAATAACTTAACATTACCAAGTGCAGTATGTTAGAGTATTTATTGCAACAAAACAACCATCTATGCAGAAAGAATACAAAACATTCATTAACTTTTGCGTGCTTGGTATCTGTTACCAGTGTGTGTGTTTAATTCTTTGTAGACTGTACCGTTTCTATTTCGTAAGCCGTTCAGGCAATGAGTTGAAATTACAAATAGACATCGGATTCTCCTGGGTATGGTTTGCTCCATACAGACGCGATTTCTCTTGCTACACCAGATCATATCAAGTCTTGGAGACCATTAAGAGGAATCATGGCAGCAGTCTTTGCTTGTCTGTCCTCTCCTGCTTTGGAATAAACATTTGTAAAGATGGATTTCGAAAGTATTGATATTCAACCTAAATGACGTTACTATGGGTTTTTGTATAGGTATTGATGATTAAGTGTATCAATCAAACATGCCTGTATTTAGTTTCATTATAGTTTAATAAAGAACAACAACTCATATATTAACACAAATTCACAGTTTAACCAATTTTGTTTAGTCAAGCCAAGACAAACAAAACAATTAGTATTATCAAATGCTATATGAGATTAAGCATAATCTTCAAAACGCGTTTTACGTCATTGGATCATTACAGGATTAGGGAACCTCGGGGATCTTTTCAAGATAATAGAATTGTTTAATGATTGTTTTATAGTTGTGATGCACGCTCGGCATTATTCGTTTGTACGTATAATGCTATATAGATAAGGCACCCCTACACTGATAAATGTTAATATTGAAATGCAATGCTTTTTGTATCCAATTGAAGGGTATTGGGCAGAATACTTATACAATCGAGAAATTTATTTTCATTTACATTTCCAAGTTCCATATTACATGCAAATAACTAGTATAGTAACATATATACTGATAAGAATGTTTAATCAATTGAGAAAAACAGCATAACATTCAACCGTGATAAATGCAACATGCTTCGAAAACTAAATTGAGATGCTGATGCTTGACGTTTACAAGCGCACGTATTAATTTGATTTCGCTGTTTTAGACCTGAAGGATATCACGTGTGTTTCGGGTATAATCCAAACCTACCTAGAAAATGACACTGACCCAACGGTAGTTTTGTTGGACTTTTCTTAATTTCAATCCCAAAAACAAGTATATTCATAGTACTTGGTCAAACACAATAATAAATATCGGCATTACCTACGTAGTTTTGTTTGAATTGACTTCCTGAAAAACTTTTTTTTTGTTAAGGCATTATTTATATTATCTTTTTACTTTTTTCAGTCTAGTAAGATTGACAAATAGAAAGCTATGATTGAAACGTTATCCTTCGCTAATTGGCCTGAATCGGGAAGAAACCTGAATGCAGTGAAATCATAAACATGTGTTAAACTGTAATTAAGAAAGTGATGAGAGTCGGCATAAGCAAATGTGCAGAAGTGTAGAAACCAAGAGTTGCGAGCATCAAAGATGTTTAGACATTTTAAGAGAGTGTAAGTATTTCTTGCTGGTTTGATCGAAAACAATCTTTTTTATTGCTGTTTGGTCCATTAATCTTCTAAAAACTCGTTTGATCAACACTGAATGCGGTTTTATGAACATTGGTTTGGGAATTGGAAAAACTTCCATTTCAGTTCCAAAGCCGTAAGTAATTGTTTAAATCCCTTTTGGGCATAATAAGTAAATGAGAGTCATCCCGAGAACTGGCGTGTTTTATAGACTGCACTATTAAGACAATGCTACTACATGTAGTTAAATATAACCAGTAAGGTGTTCATTAAGGGCAATCTCAATGTAAAGCAGCTTGAAATGTAAGAACTAAATATTTATGTTGAGCCCGTTCCACATTCAACAGTGTATATGATTAACTTTTATGTATTATCATAAAGCCTTTCATTTCTAACAGGTGCGTATTCCATATCCAATTGATTTCGTCGAAGTTTTATCTCTGACGATTGAAAGGTGCTTAGCATTTTGAATTATGTGTTTTAGTTTGTTATATTTTGACTAAACTCTAACGTTAGTGGTCTGCTCTTGGGATTTTTTTATAAAGCTTAAGAAAATAAACCAATAATCGGGATTAGTTGCATTGCGGTCATATATTCCAATATTGCGTGATATAATTATGATTTTATTAAACCAAAAACAACATTATTTATATCTGAGAAACCTCCAAACATATTTCACGTATATTTACATTACCATAAATTTTATAATACTTATACTTCAATGTTGTAGTACGCACATACATCAATGATTGATGATACATTTTGTTGTTAGAACATGATATAATCGCAACTGGGTAAAATAATACAGAAATTTAATAGAAGCGTATATGCTTATAAAATCTTCTTGCCATCCAGGAACTAATTTTAAGTTGACTGATACCATCTGACCCTCCGTTACATCTGGTGTTTACATTAGATTACATTACATTCGAGCGTTACGTATTTCAAGCTTAGCAAATACATGTACATACGCAAAACTACCGACTATATCGCAATAGAAACAAATCGATGCTTGAAACTTCAGTTTTATGCGACATTATGGAATACAGGTATTCAAAACACAAACTATAGTTTATTCTGAATGGCTGTTGCGCATTAGTGTTCTGCGTGTGTTTGTGCTTTAATGTGTGTTTGTGTTTTCACTGGCCATTTTGTCATGGTGCCCTTAAACTTGACATGTCGACACTGTTTACACCATTCTTTTTTAAAATTTCTTAAATTTATATTGCAACAATTTGTAGTATTGGTTCATGCTTTAGAACGGGACGAACAGTACTATATATACTAGATAGTCCGCTCGGTGTGGTTCGGTTGTACCTCGTAGCAGTACTTTGGTCATTCGGAAAGTCGGTAAATCGGTAGCCGAGTTCTCAACAGTTCTTTTAAACCCAAAAATAGTAGTTACTTTGCGTAATCGTCTTGTTCTAACATATTTAGCACTAAAACGGCGCAGAAAAAAACATAAACACACAGACAAACACAAATGTGTGCCATCGCTATGCTGATGATATAAAAAGAAATACGGTTCGTTGTGGTGACTGAAATTCTGACGACGAAATTCACATTTTCTGAGAATACAAAGGTTAATAACAAATGCATACTAGGTATAAAACAAGAAATTCTAAAAGTCTCATACATTTAGAAACATTCTTAAGAACGTAGCACCTACATATTGTGTATATTAAAGAATCATTATTTGATGTCTATTCCATGATTGTTAAATAGTGTTTACATCTTAAAATATATGTAATGTAGCCCAAGCTTACTTGTTTCTCACACAAAGCACACTATAAAAATCCGCAAATTTGTATCTAATAATGTTCCGCCTTGCGTAAAGGACTTTCATACATGTAGCTGAATTACATAACGATAATGACTTAGATGACTTGGAAACGGAAGGCGTCGAATATTATGTTATAAAACTGTGTTCACTGCTACCTACGAAAGTTGCGATTACTCTGCTAAGCAAGTTTTGATTCTGGTAATAACACATTCGTGCCTTAGGGGTATTGAATATCATATATGTTAAGGTATCTGTATCAAAAGTGTGTTTCTATAGCTAATGTAAATATTGTAGCGCAGTGGTCTGCTTTTTACTACACTGGTTCAGCTTAGAACATAGTTAAGGTGATAAAGCCTTTGGGAAATTTGTCGATGAGACCTCTAAGTATCAACTTGAAGGCATTATTTCAAGGAACTATTAAATGTTTATGAAATATACGTAAATAATAAAATAAAAAATATATTATTAAACTGATGAAAGGGAAAGCCCTTAGGAAGCATAGCCCGCACGAGAAAACAGCAGCCTCGATTTTATTGAAGCTGTTCATCAGTGGTAATGAATGATGCCACACCACTGACGCCCCCTAGCGCATGAGCGGAACTCCATTTTCAAATGTAAACAACATACATGTACACCCCATGATCCACGAGGACCAGAAAAAATATAACTACACAATGATGTAGTACTGGGCGACATTTTATATGTTTTATAGACAATAGACATTAATTATATTTAGTGTTTCACCAGTCACATTATCTTTTCTCTGCAAGAGAAATAAACGTTGTCTGATAAAGTTAACTTAAAGAACTTACAAGACGGACTGATGACTTTAGAAAATATGACTTGGCATTTGTATTCAATATGACTATTGGAAATCCATTTTACTGAGAACATCACAAGACGTAATTGTATTCAAACACAAGGATGGAAACTACATGTATATATTTTCTACTTTAGTTAACAGTTTTTTTATGTGATATAAACATACTCAAACACGTCTGTTTCTGTAACACATTGTACACGCATTTTGCATAATGTCGATATTGAACCATATGCGAACTAGACATTTTGGTTCAGTGCCTGATAATACCATGATTAGACCTCTGCACCTGATTAACCAAAGTATCATAAGACGCCGCCTCCAGTCAATATATTTCATCTTTTGCGTATGAGTTGAAAGCCCTACTGAACCGGTCACGGTTATTACTTATACAAATTGAGGAAGGTATTACCCGACGGAGTGATACCGATACTATGTATTCAAATTCAGTTGTAAACATTGTGTTACTTTGGAACGAAGAGGAACATTTTCCGCGCTGCAAAAAATATGCATCATCATCATAAATGCAAAGTTTAACATAATTATTATTATATTAACAAACAAAACCATAGCATGCATTAACAATTACTACTAATTACAATGAGTACTATTGGAGTTATAGTGACCATAAAGGGGTCACACATTTGATATTGGACAAGCCCTAAGATCGTGGTACAGTTAAGTTATGTTGTCTTCTGTATTGCAACTATGAAGTAAGTTGTACCATACAGATCGTAGGCAACGTACAGCTAAATACGTACAGCAACAAATCAAAACAAGACCGGTCAATGTAATGTAACATGTTAAAGTAGGTCATTCTGGTGCCGTGACTCACACTTAAGCAGCAACTAGACTGTAATAGATAACATTTCAGAATACAGCATGTTTGTGATAAAATCTGAAAAATGCAATACCAAATAAATACATTTTATAAATAAATATGCAATGCAAGTGTTTGATTCCATAGCATTTAAAGTACATGTCGTCAATCATAATGCAGAAAAACAATTCGATGTGTTTTAAACATTGACGAATAGAAATTATTGGTCTTAGACGTAGAAATACATTAAAGCTATGCGTGAAGTCTTATGTACAAGAGACTTTCTGTCGAAAAATACTGTTTATACAAACATATCATTTTGTGTAAGGTCTATACCATTTAGTAGTAAGTCGAAATGTGTTTTGTTAACGTAATTTTGTTAATTTAAACCAACGGCATGCGCTTTTTGGGTGGTTAAAAATCAAACGCAGTCACATTAACAATGCTGCTAAAAACCTCCACAATGTAATGGCTGGTCCACACTATGGTAAATTAGCGATCACATGTAGGCACAATGAGATTAACCTAATGTCCATTGACATCCTGACGGTATTGTTTCTGAAGAAAACAGCGTGTAAAAAACGTGAAACATTTCGAGAACGAAACTAACTCCCACTCTACATGATACACAGCGCAGTCACATGCCAGCCGTAACTGTCTTTTTATAACATGTTTGTATTGACCTCATCTTTCAAAACATTTGTTTGTGGGTTTTTGTATTACGACATTTCTTTAATGAATGAGGTCATGTAAAATATTAAATATGTATTCACTTACTACACTTAGTTTCCTAGGCATGCAACAAAATAAGATTTTTTATTTATTACAATCAGTAGGTGTTTATTTGTTGTTAGGATTAATGTATAGATGTACTGCAAAATGGTTTTATGTATTACTAATAAAACAAACAGAGAAAAACACATGAAATGAATTTATCATTTGTCGACAGGGAAACCTAAACGAGTTGCTAAGTTTAGGAACCTTTGCATTTAACACCACCACACACTTAGCATTACCAAATCCTTTTGTGAAAGTAATATACAATCACAGGATCGCGTTAATGTCACTGAATCAAACTGCAATCGGGAAACCACAGGAATCTCGACAATATAAGACAATTGTGTTATTTCTGTTTGATGGCAATAATGTACCAACAGAGGTATTAGTTTGCTATATAGATAAGACATCCCCACTCTGATAGCTGTTCTTGTTTAAGCGTTTAAGAAGACACACTGTCGTCAAACCAACTAACTACATCTAATTAAAAAGCGTTTATATTAAAGATTGTGTAGCTAATTACACGGACTACCAATTAAAGAGTGATGTGAATATGTTATTATGATAGGTATATTAAGTGAAGAGTACACAGTTAAAGTACGACAAAGACCGATAATAATGCGCCTTGCATTTAAAACAAAGTTTATGCAATCGTGTTGCTAGACGAGAGTGCTTCCGTGTTTTGTACGTTTGTTAAACTATTCATAGAACATTTGTAATTTTGTTAACTGGAAGAAAAATAGACACACTCTTAATGTTTGAAATAGAAAAACAACACATCTTTGGTCTCATTTATTTAGGTTGGTAAGGTTGAAAAAGCTTTAATTTTTTTTTATCATTAGCATGGCATTGTGCTTAAGTGAAAAATAAAATGTTATCAAAATAACACTTGTGTATTTTTAATGTATATATTAATTATTTATAATAATTGAACACGGTATAATCAAGAGTGTTTGGGAATATGTTCAGATATGTACAAAATATAAGACACGTTGTTCGTATAGTCGAAAAGAATTTAATTGTCGCTGTATTTCCAATCTATAAAACACGTGTCTTATAAACACTTATAATAATTATATGAACAAAGAAGCGGAAAAATAAAGTCTGACACTGTAAATGAACATTTACCTGCAAATTAGAAAAAAAATGATGTTAAGATTGTCTTTGTTAATTATGAAAAACTCAACCATTAAATGTTTCAGAAAGCATTTCAGAGGAAATATTATGGCATACCCATTTCTAATTTATTTTGCGTAGTTTTCAATCGAAAGATTGACAGATACTTAACATTGTGTATTTTGCGGATATTTTGTAATAATAATAATGAACACCTGCAAATGTTGGTAGCCTGTTCGTGGGGTTTGTTAACAAAAACTCGAGAAATTTAACGATGCTTACTAATTTGTGTTTTCTCTTCCGAATATGTGTATACATGTACAACTTTAGTTTAACTTACTTCAGCTGGTGTTTAGTGCCTGTGTGCCGGCTGTAAAATGTCGCCCCTTACTTTACAATTGTGTAGTTGTATTTTTCTGGTCCTCGGAGATCATGGATTGCATGTTGTGTACGTTTGAACATAGAAATCCGTTCATGCGCTAGGGGGCGTCAGTGATGTGGCATCTTCCATTACTACTAATGAACGTCTTTAAGAAAACCGAGGCTGTTATTTTCCTATGCGGTCAATGCTTCCGGAGGGCTTTCTCTTTCATCAGTTTAATTATACTGGTATCAGCAACAAAATGAGTGTGTTGAAGCTAAAAATGATTAACGACACAAATGTTTTTACTTTACCATTTAGTACATACTGTTTAAACTTTATATTATTAATACAGTGTACACAAGTAACTCATAGATATATACAGTATTATAATAGAGCACGCAAAATGATATAAACATGTTTAGAATGTTGTTCTAGTTGCCTTGTTTGCACTTGCTGCCGAAAACACAGTACCACGATTGTCGGCCGTGCGTTGCATTGTTAGCATGGCTACTACAACACATTTGTCATGTACCTCGAGCACAAGAGTTCCGCACATGCACATCATTATGTCATTACAACCAATTTGTACCGAACAATTTTCCGCTTTGATTAAAACATGACATACTTGTAGCTGAAATACAGAACGGTAATGAATTAAGAACGGAAGACAGCCACCAATATACTGTCGAAATGTTCTTTTTGCTACCTACTCACGTTGTTAATACACTGTAAAGCATGAATGAACTCGTTAACGAACTTGAACCTGTCTACACTGTTTAAAACATTTTTCTTTGAACATCCCTTCAATTAATTTTGTTACTCAAACAATTGCACCTAGGGCATTTTTGATTATTACTAGTATCTGGTTTAAGGCCTCTGAAAATAAGATATGTTGGTATCGAATACTTAAAGTCGAAAATGAATATACACTGTTTCCTTCCTTTAATCGTGGCCATGTTCAGCAACGTCTTTCCATTTAACTTTAGGAAGACAAAATGACTGGGAAACCAAATTCATGATAAGTAACACGTTGTCTGACGAGGAAGAGCAGAATTATTGGGTCGTTAGTTCCATATAATTGATAAGTATTCTTTACTATGTGTTAAAATAAATTGAAGAGATATTCAAAGAAACAATTTTGTAAACAATGTGGACCAACTTAAAAGATTTTTTACACTACATAAAACATTATTTTGAAGATTTGACAGTTTCTGATGAAGTCTGTTTAATCAAATAAAAACTAGACAATAGTGAGTTGATGAAAGCTATTTATTTAAACAAAAACAAGACAATATATGATAAAGTATATTTAATCCAAACTAGACGTATTGGTCCAGTGCCTTCTAATAGCATGATCAGACGTTTGCAGCATATGAACTATAACGTCTTAAGACGTCGCGTCCAGTCAATATTTTCCATTTTTTCTGCGTTTGAGCTTGGAGCCCAGCAGAGGTGGTCAAAGTGATTTATCAAGTTGTCGTACAGACAGTGCTCTATTGCTCATATATACAGCGGAAGATATTTAATACAGCATAAATACTGTTACAACGCGTGAAGACGTTTTGCTGATTTATGCAGACAAAGAACATTACTCTATGGAATTGAGAAGAACGTCTTTTGCAGGTTGCAAAATGACGTTTTTTATATCAAAAAGCATCAGAACGTCCATAAAATCAGAGTGTAACAGAACATGAGTAAATTAGACATACAGTAACAAATATTCATCATTACACAAAGTGTTCGTAGCCTAAAGGAGGCCATCTTGGGGGCCTCAAAATGTTTACTGACTCAACCTTAAGAATGTGATTCATACGTCATAATGATACCGGAATGCATAATGCAAGTTAAAATACGCACGCTAATGTTTGCTTAAGTTACATATTATAAAAACAAACACATTTTAATATTTCCAATATTTCCAAAAGCCTTCATTTTATTAATAAGTTAAACAAAAGGCAGAAGCAAGAATTACATTACCAGATTTACAACGTGGTTACAACTATTGTTATATATATAGTTCATTATAAGTATTTGGAAAAATGTATGTAAATGACATAGATATCTACATCTATGAATTGTTTACATAAATGTGTATATTTTAACATGAACGATACCCCCTCCCTAAATGTTGTTCATTATAGTACAATGCACTATCGCAGACGTGCTATGGAAATTAAACATTGTTTCATCTTGCATCTAGCAGACGTTCGGCAGACGAATGAAACATCGGAAATAATGCCTTTTAAGGCCGCTAATGTCAAGATCGCTCATCCGGTCCACGTTATCAATTCATTGCTTTCTAACGTATTTTAGGTCCATTCCCTTTGTTGTCTCCTGGCTTTCTGATCTGTGTGATGGTATATCCGGGAGCAACTACGGTCTATATTATTCCATGGTGTCTGTATTTGTTACAGTCTTCTGTCTTATATAAACGCTTTTTGTCTCTTTTTGTCGACGTTTAAAATGTAATTATATATAACTGTTATCTTTAACTGGATATTGTAAAGTCACATACACGGTATAATAATATAGAAAAATAAAGTGCAAGAAACATGATTAAATACTTAAGCAAACGTAATAGAAGAGGTTTTCTTCCTTTCTATTGTAAACTACTTGGCATGTTTAAAAGACATGACAATAGAACATTTTGGCGACCGTTAAATTCTTGAATTAAGAGTAAATAAATAGATCTATATGTTTATGTAATGGGGTTAAAAAAGGTGCAAGATATAAAAACAGACTAAAATAAGATGAAATATATAAAAATGTTTATTCAAAACCGAAAGAAATCCTCATCACATGGATCATGCTAATGCGGATTTTCTTCGTTTTAGATCAAATAATTATTTGCAATTAATGTTGACACACACTTTGGAGTACGCATAATATGTTTTGGTATCAAAATGTTCGGGAAGGTGTCTTCTCTAAGAATCAGCTCTATGACACCCTGTCATCATTGAGCATTTAAAAAAATTCAAGATGGCGTCCAAGATGGCCGCCAGATATTTTAAACTGACTTTTGACCTTATATATGACCTTTACAAATACATATATTTTACAAAACTCGTAGGCATTAACATTTTATTTAATGTCATTGTATCTGCATCATCATTTACACAATAACATTAAAAAACTATTTTTTTCTCTATTTTAACGACCAAAAAACTACTACCGAAACTGGTATTTTATAATAATCTTATAAATATTTCAATTTTAAAATGCATTTTGTCTGGAAAATTTCCTTTATATACAAGAATTGTAATCTAAAGGTTTTTTTCATAATTTATATAAAACACCTCTTTATGCAAAATAAAACAACTTGTTTTTTGTATCATTGAGCTTTTTGATTAATTCAAGATGGCCGCCAAGATTGCCGCCACATTTAACTTGTTGGATGTTGCTGCTCTACAGAACATTTGAATCATTATTTTTGTGACTGAATACATAGCACATGTTTAATACTAATTTAGTTGTAATTGTATTAGTATCTATGCATTCAAAAAGTTTATTAAATTTAAAATGGCTTCCAATATGGCCGCCAAAATGGTCACCATTACATGAACAACATGCTTACTAATGTTGTAATAATAAAATCATTACATATTAATTGACAATTACAAATGCACTCTAAAACCCCACTGTTCTTTATATTATAGAAACATTACTCGATTAAAAACAACTGAGCACTTCTAAGTTCAGATAATAACATAACAACGCATTGTTTAAAGAAAAATAATTTTGTTTGACTAGATTACACATAGTATACTTGTTTGAATATGCCGTAGCACCAATATCTACTTGCCTGTGTTCCTACTAGTTCCCTGCATTATTAAATTTGATGACAGCTTGAGCTGACAGCAGAAGTAAGGGGTTGTACAAAAAATCAGTGTCGTCAAAAATAACTTTGACTTGTCATTTGTCTTGGTGCCATCAGCTACATTTGAACAATTAACAAATGCGATTATTTTTTACTAGTTTGCATGTCATATTGAAGCACATGTTGACCTAATTCTATTTCAACAGGAACATTCGAAACACTAGTCATTCTCAGCTTGTGATTCAATTCTGGATGAGAACTAGTTCTTTGTTTGATATCCTTATAGACTAACTGCACCTTGTTATTAGTGTTGGTAAGGACAAATGAATGGTTTGGTAGGGCCGTAACTAGTGTCAGTATGTGTTCTGGCTTGCTGACCTGCTTGTCTTATTCATGTGCTGGCCTTTTTGCTGCATTGGCGGAACCAGTCAAACCCTAAGAAAACATTGCGTGTGCAATATCGGCATTACACGTATGTCTAAACACCATTGTATATAATTTTTCAGATTACCAATTGTTGGCCAGTGAATAACCCAAGTGCGCACACATCAATCACAAATGTGTCAGGTGTTTAGCTGATTTTGTAGGTTCTGTATTATGTAGCCTGTTTTCGGACTTGATGTTGATGCTGCTATATTTATGTCACCATTTCCGTCAAAGATGGATGTTGGTACAGAAGATAGCATGTTGGACATAATTTATTACTACTACTTATTCATTACTGGCATAATTCATTACTACTGATGAACAGCTTCAATAAAACCGAGGCTGCTGTTTTCTCGTGCAGGCTATGCTTCCTAAGGGCTTTCCTTTTCATCAGTTTAATAATGTATGTTAGATCAAGCGGTCTCGACTGCATAAGTCCAATAACACGGCTATATTTATCAAGTGTGTGTCTATTATATTGTCGCCAAATG
>Ga0224511_10001165_pt1 | contig 15204 bp, 9 predicted proteins | sample SF_May12_sed_USG_2_FD_169988 | JGI IMG/M metagenome (GOLD analysis project Ga0224511, IMG submission 169988) | Sediment microbial communities from San Francisco Bay, California, United States - SF_May12_sed_USGS_8_1 | ecosystem: Environmental > Aquatic > Marine > Sediment | place: USA...
ATATAACTGTGTGTTTACTGTTTTAATAACGTATTTAGGTTAAAATTTGAGGTTGACAGCGGCAACATAGTTTTTTGTCACAGCGGTCATTTTATAACTAAATAAAACTGATGAAAGAGAAAGCTCTCAGGAAGCATAGCCTGCAGTGAAAAATAGCAGCCTCGGTTTTATTAAGCTGTACATCAGTGGTAATGAAATATGCCACACCTATGACGCACCCTAGCGCATAAGCGGGACTCTATTTATAAAATGTAAAAAAACATACAACCCATGATCCCGGAGGACCAGAAAAATATTACCACACAATGATGAAGTCTGGACGATATTTGACAGCCGCCACACAGGCACTTACACCAGCTGTAGTAAGTTAAATTAAACTGATGAAAGGGAAAGCTCTCATGAAGCATAGCCTGCAGTGAAAAATAGCAGCCTCGGTTTTATTGAAGCTGTTCATGGTGGTAATGAAAGATGCCACACCACTGACCAGACAAAATATAACTGCATGTACACAATGATGAAGTACGGGCGACATTTTACAGCCGCAACACAGGCGGTTTAAACCGTCTAATACAATCGTTTTATAATTGGAGGTCTACTACAATATGATTAATTTTAATGTAAGTATTACTCGTGTTATTGTATTTTGAAAACAGTCAATCTGATCGGCACAGCCTCATTATTTATAAAGCAACCCACGCATTACACACTGACTGAATTTATCATCAAACATTTTACTCTGATCTAAACAAATATATGAATTCCCAGTAGTAATGAAAAAATGGCGTTATGTTTTGGTATTTATTTCAACACTTGTCAAGTTTTATTAGATGACAAGAATCTGCACCATATCGATTACACAAATAGGTAAACGGGTCATATAATTTATATATAGATGTATATAAACATTACATGATTTTAGATATTTAATTCTAAACTTTAACTAGTGATGTCATATTGTATACATAATCTTTTATATAAACTTAACTTTGTGAAATAAAGATATATCTACAGTCTTTATGTATGCTTTATTGAGCAATTTTGCAAACAACATTCTTTGACGTAGAAAATGTCAGTTTCGTCGTTTCATCAACCGATGAAGATTCCACTGAAGTCTAGTTGGCCAATACCTGAAAAAAGAAATGCATATTAGTTAAAATCTTAACTCTACAACGTTGAAATAAACCAAGCATTTAAAGCAAATCATACCGCTTGAACACCATTTATACGTATAACGCTAATACTAGTATAGTTATAGTTATGTAGAAGCAGGAAAGCGCGAGTAGATAAGAGAGGATTGTTCAGGACAGTTGTGGAATTTAGGAAAGTAGGTAAGGTAAACTAACCGTCAGGAAATGACATATTCAGTGTTGATTATATAATGGAACAAACAAACACAAACCAATAAACATATACATTTTTGCCGTGTCCTGATCATTGTCAATCATCTGTACCTGTTATTATATTCTTACCAAACTCGCAGAAACCGTAGTAACGATCTTCGTGCGACAGACCCAAAATCCCGCTATCGCAGTCTCTGTCATCCCACGTGCCGTTCTTGGCGGGCTGGAGCACCGCGCAGTCCTCACTGTTGTGGTCTCGGTGAACGCCCTCCCAGTTTGTGTAGGTCACCGCATCACCTACAATGCAATGCACATTGTTATCGGTATAAACATACAGAAACATAGTAAACATTAATATGAACATCATATATGTATCGTGATTTTCGGAGAGATTGCTGTGTTTTCTTCATAACTTAGTATATAACATTAAATGAACTTCAACTGTTTTCAGTTACCAGACAGCCAGTGGTAACGTCCCTCTGATCCTTTGTCGAAGAGCCCAATCCATACGTCTTCTCTTGGATTATGACGTAACATAAACGCCTCTATGTACGTCTGCTCTTTGACGTCATTTATTGTAACAAGATGGCCACCTGCTCGCCGGCACTCGTCGTCTGCGTCATTCCAGGGTAGCTTAGTGTGAAGCATCTCGTAGCAGCTTCGGTTGTACTGACCTATGGTTGTGTGGTGACTGGTGGCGTAGAGCTGTAGCCGTGAGGGGCAGAGGTGAAGGTCTCCTTTGAACATTCAAAAGGATTTGCTGTATTTGTGAAGAACGTAGTAATACAATGCTTTGTTTGTAAAATGTAGTATTAATGCTCATTATAAAGTTCTGTTATATTCTGAAATATATGATTATTAAGTTTGTAGCCGCGAATTTGTAAGAATTGCTTAAGGTGTAAAGATAACAACCATATAAGAGTTAACCGGCTATTTAATGTATTAAGCCCAATACTGCATTAGATTATCTTGTCCAATATCAGCAGAAACAAGAGATACAATAAACACATCCATACTTTGCACCTCATTTTAACCTAAATATATTTACCGTCGCTGTCTACTTGAGTGTTTATGGACGGAGTGGTCGTCACAATGTTAGCTGAAGTCCCTGTTACAAAAGGTATATATATATTGATGTCTCACTTGCTTATTTTTTAAATTCCTGTTGTTACCATTATTGTTAAACTGTTCATGATTTTTATGGTCGTAAACTTATTTTAGATACATGGTTATTTCGGTCATACAGAAAACAACATTAACGAATGTTGTTTATGGATGTTAATGTTTTAACTCGGACATTAAAGCTCCTGTCTCAGCCTTGGTGAGTTTAATTCCAAAAATCAAAACATATCAAAATAAACACCAGTATTTCACAGATAATCATTGTCAATAGAATGCGTCTTGAAATTTTATTGAAATTCGTTGGTGTCGGTAGAAACATGTGAAACAAATACGCGCGTTTCTGGTCCTGGTTTATAATTATAACGGAATTCCATTCGAGCGCACATTGCTAGATCACTCATTCTTATTTTATTGGCCAATTTTAGCTACAAAATGGCGACTTTTTCATTCTCACTAAAATGGCTCAATTACTGCCCCAGACTTATGTTTTGATGTTTTGTATTTGGGCCCACTGCAAAATTGTTATTGGTTGAACTTTCGTTGGAATCGCAGAATATCCCTTTTCTATAGTTAATTTTAAGTGAAATCACAAATTATACATTTGTCAAAATATACTGACAACACATAATCTGTGTGCATCTGTTTTACTGAAATAAATATAAAACTATTCTTTGGAATAAAGCACATTACGCAATAAACGATATAGGAGGCAAATGAATGTTTGTAAACACATTCTTTATTTTCAAATTCCAAGATAATTTCAAAGATAGCAAATGCCCTGATAGTTTTCCTTTTCATGGTCACGTAAAAAACAATTTTTTCAAGGACAAAACATAAAGGCAAAATTAATAAAGCAATGTTTATGCTTAGACTTTACATAAGTTCAATAATGTTCATATTTCAGTATTTTGCAGTGATAATGCCTATTAAAGCCTGATAATATACTATGAGCAAGTTGAGTTCAAACGGGTCCTGTACACAGGCAGAGCTGCTCTCCGAGACAAAGGTGTTCGTTTTGCTGACGTATTAACTTCAAAACAAATGGAAACATTACAAACTCTAAAGGCAGCTGGACAATCAGGTTATTTTGCGAAAAGTCAACTTCATATTCGTGAAACAGTTCAAAATAGGAATTTTGTATCTGCCAGAAGAAGGCTAAATGAAACGCACTGATAATTCAAATGCATAGGAAATCGGCCAACGCCCTTTTAACTCTACGTTAAGGGTTGGTTACTGGAATATAGAAGGTTTACAAAACAAATTAACGTTCCAGGACTTCCTTGACTACATTTATTCTTTTGACATATTTGCAGTATCAGAAACACGGGATGAAAACAATTCGAATTCAAACTTATGTCCCATGACTATATATTTTAACCTGCAACCAGAGCTAATTAACATGGACGAGCAATGGGTGGAATATCTGTTTATATACGATAAAAGCTAAGTACACTTGTGTCACAAATTAGGTATGAGCTCGAAATCGGAATAGCTATTAAGATGAACAAAGTATTATTTAATATGGAGAAAGATAGTGTACTCATATTTGTCTACTTACCACCAAGTGAGTCTCCATTTTATAAGTCTAAAACTTTGAAAGGAATCCTGTATTTAGAAGAACAAGTCTCTGACATAATACTGAATGGAGATAATAAATATATGATAGTTGGAGACTTGAACTCAAGATGTGGAGAACAGAGTGAATGCGTCATGGCGGATGGAACTGTTCCAGAACTAGATGATCATAGTGACATTTTTACATGTCCGGTTGACGTAAACCGATCAAGTTTAAAATGGATGAACGTGCGGAAAGTAAACACTTTCCTATTACGTTGAATCGTTATGCAATCTATACACAAAATGAAGAAAATATATTAAATGTACAAAAAGAAAAATACTTAAAATACTTCATTAAAGCTACGGATGTTGTCGACTTCAAAGAAGATCTTCAGTCTAACTTTACGGAGGACTTTATTCATGATATATGCTCCAAAATAGAGAGCGAACATGTTTCGATTGACTCATATAGGTCATGTATTAATGATAAACTTACGAACGCTGGAACTAATCATGCTCACTTTAAACGGGCACCAAAAGAAGAAAAGAATCCTAAAAGGTTTGACTATGAGTGCAGGAAATTTAAGGCTGATAAATACATATTACTAAGGAAATACAGAAATAACCGACGAGACGAGGATTAGGAAAACTACCTTTCAGCGAAAAATTTATTTAAAAATACATGTAGTACTAAAGCCGATGAAATGGCCAGAAATAACTTAGATGATCTAACAAATAGCATTGGTGACTCAAAATCGTTCTGGACAAAGTTACGAAACTTGACAAATAAAAATAAACCTATCAAAAATAATATATAAACAGAAGACTGGGTAAGACACTTTGAAAATCTACTTAATAATTCATCCGATGAAGACGATAACCTTACTATAAACAGGAGTCCGGACATTGACATTAGTGAGGTGGAGGACTATATCTTCAGCAGTGAGATTTCTTAAGACGAGGTCCGACAAAGTATTCTTCACATGAAGAAAGGAAAACTACCCGGACCAGACAATTTTATTCCTGATTTTTTTATTTATGGCATTGATACCTCAGATAGTCCAATTCTAGTTAGACTATTTAATCGTTTATATAACACTGGTGAATATCCATTAGAATGGTGTAATTCGATAATTATAACATTGCATAAAAAGGTGATGTGAACAATGTTGGGTGCTGAACTTGCGCTTTATAAAAACACACCACCTGAAAATAACTATATTAATGTTACACATTTAACTGTATTGAAGATGAACTACATTTCTTCTTGTATGTGAAAACTATTGTGTTATTAGATCATCACATTTGCCCAAATTTTACTGTAAATATCCTACTGTATTAAAAATGAGACTACAAATGTCTAGTGACAATCCAGATATTATCAAATCAGTTGCAACATATTTGTATCATGCTTTTCAAAAACGTAATTCAACATTAAACACTTTATAAATCTACTATTGTACTATTTGTTTGGCTAAATTGCATGTATGTGTCTATTGAACATCAATCTCAAATGTGTAAACTGTATATTTGTATGTATATATGTTGTTTTTTTGTAATGGGCCGGTGGCCTACATAGCAACATAAACTTTGAAACTAGAAACTTGAAACTTAGCAGGTTTTAGTGGGGTTGGGTCATGTCATCACCCATTTGAAAATGTCACAAATAGTATTCGATAACCGTTTTGAAATATAATTTAAGCAAATGCCCTGTTGAACAAATAAAGTCACTTTAAACATATTTCCATATAAATTGGAGCTGTAAAAATGTGCATATATTCCCCGGACATAAAATGAGAATGAGTGAGTCTTATCAAAATAGTGCCGCACGTTTATTAGTCAATCTAATTTTACACACAAAAAACGTTTGAAACGGCTGAAATTTATTGCAAAAAGGTGTGCTATTACAAATCTATAATGACATTTCTTTGAGTAAGAAAGTATAAATAATCTAATTTAATATAACTTGATATATATGTTATGTTTTTCAATCCTTCGCTGACATTTTTTTTAAATTTTAATTTTCCTTTTAACAAAGGCTGGGATAGGAGCTTCAAATATAAGATTGATGAAGCAGCATTATTTTTGACGAAACGATAGTCTGACTGCAACACATTTTAAGCGTTGTTTCAATTCCTAGTTTATGGCACACAGCTTGAATGTGCCGTACAACAGAATATAATACCATTTAATGAAAATACCAGTATGGTGTTTACATACCGTTGAACTCGCACACGTAGCCATGGTCTTTTGAACAGGTCACATCTTCCCATTGTCCGCCATATTCCATGTCCATACGCACACAATCCTCGTCATGTATAAAGTCGGGAACATTATCTTCATGTCCTGGTCTCAAATTGGTATAATTCACACTGTTTCCTACACAAAAGGAAACAAGTGAGTGTTCGTGAAATGATTATTCAATCAATAGAAATTGAATACAAACCCATTGCTGCAAACCCATTGCTACTAAGTGAATTATGTTTTATACAGATTTTATTAATATGTGACCCGACGTGTGACGTTTGGTCCAAATGACGTCACTAAGTAAAATGGCGTCAAAATGATGCATCAAATTATTAAGGTTTTAAAGAGGATTTTTACCGGCCCACAAAGACTGTAAAAAGCTTTTCTGTGGAAAAAAAATAATTTTTTACACGTGATATAAATATATCATATCTGTGCAATGTTGCAATCTTATTAAAATAACCCCCAATTTATTGATTAGACTGTAATGGCCATATATTTGACATGTACACCGTTTATGATGTTTAAGGCATGTATTTTAAAGTGGTGATATTGACATAGATAGTAGGAATATTTTTATTCTATATTTATAAATGAAATCTTCAAAATATTCCCTTTCAAATGATACTTAATTCTTAATATCGCTTAAATTGCCATTTGGACCCAAAATGTCAGATTGAGACACATATAATAAAAGAAAATATGTCAATATACCAGAGCTCCAGACAAAGTGTCCTTCGCTAGCGCGGTCATTGAAACCAATCCACACGTGGTCTTTATGATATTGTCTGACAACGTCATAGATCTTCGTCTGCTGATCGGCGTTCTCAATGTGTACAAGGTGACCACCCCTTGTTGAAAAACAGACATTCTGATATTTTAAACTTAAATAATTGCAAATTAATTTAAATAGACGATTACTAGAATGTTTTATTATTTAAATATTTAAATATATCTTATCAAAGGCTTATGAACGTCGGGGTCGTAACAAGCGTGGGACTGCTAATTAACGTTTTTAATATATACGGTCATTATTATGCCTCAGTTAGCATCAATTTATAATGAGCTTCACGCGTCTATATCTACTAAAATGTGTAGCTTTACGAGGTCATATCTACTAAAATGTATAAGGGTTTAATGAAGTATATGTTCATGTCAACATTAACCTTGTAGCACAATCTCTTTCAGCGCCAGTCCAAGATGTTCTAGTACGAACAAGTTCGTAACAGGTGCTTCCAATGGTGAACAGGTTGCCATGGAAGCTGGCCGCATGCTGGAAATAGCTGTTACCACAACCGTACTCTACTGAAGAAAAAGAACAATGGGCTCATTAGACATAATTGAATATACTTGCGTTGAAAGAGGTAATGATGTCTATAATTGTTTGGGCTATAATTGTTATTAAGCAAGTGTGCAAGATTTCAAGTCAGTACATAAAAATGAAATGTGTTATAGACTTCGGCTCACCACCAGGAATTGAGACGGTCTGAATGGTGAAGTCTGTGTTGATAATGACCGTGCTGTCAATCACCACCGTCGTCGTCGGTGGCGTTGTAATTGCTGGTGTGGTTGTAGTCTGTGTTGTAGCCACTGTAGTGGTTGTAGTTGCTGCTGTTGCGATGGTTGTAGTAGTTGCTGCTGCTGTTGCGACTGTTGTTGTAGTTGCTGGTGGCGCGGTTGACTCAGCGGTGGTGGTTGTGGCAGGCGCGACTGTTACTAAAACGATAATGCATTTTATTGTAATGGGTTTAGTCAACTTCTAAGAAAGATGATAATAACATTTCTATTTTAATATAAAGGCAACGACTTAGTTTGGTTGATTTTACCTTTATTTATACAATTTTCCAATACTGACTAGGTCATATCGCGAAGGTCAGTTAACCCATTTACAGTTATCTGGAAGATTAGCCGACCTATGTATAATAAGTACTTCGAGCACATTTTTATGTCAATAACCGACACACAGTGGCCTTCTTGAGTCAGAGATTTTATTGGATTCTTATAGGCACATATGACAATTTACTAATGTTTAAACAGCATTTACCCCGTGTATGATCAGTGTACTAAATTGTACCGTGAAAAGTGTATATGGCAAGCTTATACGCAGCTACTTTTATACTAGGCCAACGAAGAAAATGAAACTAATTAATAAGGTCATTAATCTTGAAGCCAGGTTATACTCTAGTTATATCTTTATACTGTATTCATTGAATTGCCAAGGGTTACCTGCATCCCCGGCTGGTGGATCACCAGGACACGTCTGTATTTGTAAATTCTCCGTCTCAGCCCAAACGTAACCCAACTACAACATGCGCAAACCCGGAGGATGACACATAAACACGTTCTGTTGTATATACGTTTATTAACACACCATGTATATGTTAAATGTGTGCCGGGTCTGTCGGTCTACCCACGACCGTCTCTCCGCCGAGATGACCGTCTCTCACCAGATATCCTCGTCTCTTCCCAGATATATCCTCAGATTTTCCTAGATGCCTATATATACGGTCTAGAGCCACAATGTACATCAAGATAGACACACAATCAATTTGCACCTGGCAGACTAATACGCAGACCGCAGTGATAACACTGACAGGTGAATAAATTGGTTGCTCATGTAACATGCCAGTCCACTCGCACCCGTCAAACTAACCCACAGATTGCAGTGCATCGTGATAACACTGACCGGTGAATAAACTGGCCGCGAAGGCCACACGCCAGCCATATGTCATTATGTGACATTAACTTTATTCTTAATTTAAAAAAAATAAAAATAAAAATGTTTCCATCGTCTCTCTAAAATAATCAATAACCCGACACACACCCAAACTAATGAACATATTAAAGAGCATATTATAAAACAACAGCATATAAAATACGTAATACATATCATTAAAAAAACACAAGCCTATAAAATATATAACATATAGAATATAAAAAAATTAAAACACGCGAATAGCCTGTGGCACGTCCTGTCATGCCGTAAACGGAAGCCTTTGGATGCTCGCTGTTGATGTCCTCGCTATATTGTTAAACGTAAACGGAACTGGTACCGCCATCGTGATGCCAAACGTCGATAACAATGTCCCTTCTTAAACGTAAACGGAGCTGGTACCGCCTTCGTAACGCTTGCTGTCGATAACACTGTCCTTATTGTCGCCGATAATTGTACACCACAGACACACCACCAAAAATAGACACAGCACCTCCTGCATATATGCCGAATATATCATTCGCAAAATTGCTACAAGAAAATTAGAACCAATTTGGGCGGCATAGTGTGGGTTTCGCTAAACGAAACCTAACCGGCCGGTCAACCAAAAACAAAAACAAAAATAAGAATGCGAAACGCAACATAAGAACAGCAAAAAATTAACGACAACAACAGTAAAAACAACAACAAAACAACCCAGACGTGTCACAAACGGACTTTATCATATCATGTGCACGAAGTAGCGGATATTAGAGAGTCAGTGGGTGGCTGGCGTGTGGCCTTCGCGGCCATATGTCATTATGTGACAAGGAGTTAGTTTAGAATATGCATGGATGTTGATGTGGTTACATTTACAACCATATAATTTATTTACATTCACATTAAATTTTCTGTGGGTAAAAAGAGCGTTTAATATGTGTATTGCGCGGCGCTGTATGACCGCCTCGAAGGCTTTACATCCATTGTCATTCAATCCTTTGATTGGCAATTGCTTAGCGCGATTAGTTACGGTACTTCTTTTCTAATTTAAGAAGAACACCTGTTTGCATACTGTTCGATCTTTACTTGATTGGTAAGAAAAGCAGAAGAAAAAACGATGTTATTGTCATTGAGGTTTAAAGTGGCACTCATTACAGTTCGGAAACAGTCGTAAGCTAGTTCGGGTGTTTGCGGTTATTAAATCGACAGTCGAGTATTGGATTTTATCTCATGAAAGGTTATTGACATGCACAATAGATAGATAGATAGAAATAATTAGAACAGTGGTTTGAGTGAGCGCCTGACACACCATCGGTTATGGTTCGAATACCGCTAGAAGAAGTTTTTTTAACCTTTTTGCTTAGTTGTGTTTAATGCGCATATTACGAATGACATAGTCTTTTAGTGTCGTTTTTTAATATAATTTTATTTTATTTTATTTAAGATGCTTGTAGCCATTCTTCTTATTTGTAGCCATGTTCAACTCTAAGTGATGTATATGCATCTGAAGCTACTATGCCATTTCAAACCCAATTTTGTTGTTTTAATCGTGAAAATCGAGAAAACTCATCGGTCTCATAATACTGGTTCAAAATAAAAAACGCATCTGTTGGGAATCGAACCCAAAACGTCAGCGTGACAGCGCATCACCTATACCACAGACCTAAAGACGATTTACCTGAAATCCACTTACTTATTTACCATATAGCTATACGAGATTACATAGGTGACCTGTTTAAAAGTCAATTCGATTCGTTAGTTTTCTATTTATAAACTCGACTGTATACGGAATATGCATGAGTGCCACTTGAAACCTCAATGACAATACCTTTTTGTGTTTTGTGTTAATAAACACACATACTATTTTTATAAGAATAGTAATAGTAATAGAATTTGAGCAATAATTGCAAAAACAATTTAAAAAATGTGTGTGTGTGTGTGTGTATTAAGCGGTCTGTATATTTCTAAAAATGACAAGACAAAAGTCTTAAGGTAAACCTATTTCTCTTGCGTAGGAAGCCTCTTAGCGCATCAGACTTTTAAAAAGCGTGTATTAGCTGTTCCCAATGCAGAACATTTCCCACGTAATTTTGCCCGTATGCCATGCAATATATCCCTCGCGAATTGTCAAAATATTTGTTTTAATAATAAAGATGATTGAGAAAATGTACATGTAAGTTTTGATTCGTTCTTTCTTGTGCAAAATAGTACGGAAGTAGATTAGAACGAATTAGGTCCTCTCTATATTGTGTTTGTTTTTAGGAGTAATCAGCTTTTAAGTACGTGTATAGTGTGACTGCCTTTTTATAAAGGGAATAGGTTGTAGTTAATATAACTGTATGATGTTTAATAGAATTTTTTCTTTTTACGTGTTTTAACACTGTTTCTATGGCGTAAGTTTACTTTAAACCGTGGTAAATATTATTGTTGTAGGGATATAGGCAGGGGTGATCACTCTCAAAGCATTGTAGAAAAACTCGAGCTCATCAACATGTATCTTGTTTCTCTCAAATAATTTTCTCTTGGAATCAGGCGCAGTTTACTTTCTTTCAATCGGAACGTAAATAAGACTGTCATGAGAAATTGCATTTATATACCACCAATAGTAAAAATAACTGTAGTCTTTGGCCTGATATTGTGTATAAACGCCCGGACGTAGGTTTGCTAGCGCGCTTCACGGAATTTTCAAACCTCACTCTATGCATTTATTCTCACTATGCGTACGAAAATAGCAATCAATCCTTAAATAATCATGTTTTAGATTAATACAAGCCATGATATAAATACCAGGCGCTATATTGTTAAAAAAACTGTTGGGTATGTATTTAACTAATTTGATATCATTTATCATTATCGGCAATTAATAACAAGTACTATAGGGTATGTTTATGTTCTTGCCTCGTACAAACATATTCGATGTGTATGCTTTATAGTATAAATTTAATAAATGGTTGTATTTAATGCCTACCATATGTTGGAACTGCACTGAAGTCCATGACGGATCGCCTGTTGCGGGGCCCTGTGCCTTGCAGTCGAACTCAAACAGTGTGCCCAGCTCCGCACTGGCGTTTGATTTCTGGAACACGTCTTAAACGTTATTTCATTTGCGCAAAATAATCATCAACTAAGAGAAGGGAAAGTCCCCATGAAGCATAGCCTGAGAAATTAGACGCCTCTGTTTTATTAAAGCTTATCATCAGTGGTACCGAAACTCTATTTTAAAAATTGAAACAATAACAAAACGGTCCGTTTCACATTACATTTAAATCAAACGCATTATCCTAGTGAAAACCAGCTGCCCTTCAGTTACATGAAGAGGTAGATTTTACCTTTCTAACGTATTGTAATTGTCCATTGCAAAACCAGTTGATTTGACAAGTCGTAAATATGAATATTACCTTCATATATATTTAAAAACACCAATGCATTTGAACTCTGCGATTTGGGGCGCTGACTTTCAGTGTGTACGAATATTCATGATTGTATGGTCTATATCGCGTCATTACTATTTTAAAAAAAAAGGGTAAATGGGCAATACTGCCCCTTGGTACCTACCGCACTGTGAACTGCCAGTTCAGGGTTGTAGTTACACACACAGTTATAGTCCGCCTGCCCGTAATGGACAAGGGCCAGCACTACCACCCACTGTAACATCGTCTCCTGGGGAAAGTCGTATTTAAAATATCAATCATCTATGTGACTTGTAGTGTGAACAATCAGACCCGACAAGTTTACGTTCTGTTACATGTAACGTTCTCGGCCAACTATTGCTGGAAGTTCTTCAACAATAACCACTATAAGGAAACTCAATGAAACATATATTTACAATGTAACATTTATAAGAATAAATCTACTAGTTTAAAATATGATAGCACATTTTATTATTTAAATAATAACAAAAGACACACAACCCTAATTTACATATATTATGCCTCCACGTGTGGCAGACAATATTTTTTTATTTTAAAGTTTCTATTACAGACTTAACCTCATTGAACGTGAATTTAGTAAAGAACAAACACTTAATGTTTAAAATTGACAAAAAAGAAAGAAATAATGATAGATAAATAAAATAAATAAATAAATAAGTAAATACAAACCTCACTTAAGGTCCACGATTCGTGCAATAGTAGAAAGCGTCCTCTTATCTTTAACGTTGATAAGGCTATCTAAAAGTCAGAGGCATAGCATTTGTGTGCAATTATTTAGGATTGAAGTAACATAAGTGTGATTATATGAATACGTCAATTCAATTATCAAGCTCTTATACAACCAGAATGCGGTCAAAAACGCACGTTTTAAATGTTGGTCGGCTTTAAGGAACTGTTCGCATTTAGGAAGTATACTAGTATCTCACAGAGATCAATTGACCTATATATAATCCACCGGAAATGGCGTTTTGACCTGTTTTGCCGGACCATTCTCTTGTATTCACCTGTCAAATCAGCCTATTTCAATATCTTCCAATATTATCTAAGTGCGAGAATTGATCCGTATGCCTGTTATATTAAAATAAGAATTAAGTCAAGCGATGCGTAAATAACGGGAAGTGACTGGCTGTCAATAGATCAATCTGTACTACAAAATGTATGTCATTTCTCTAAGTATTACTACTACTAAATAAAACACTGAATATATTTTGCACAATATAGCCAATTAATTATCACAAATAAAATTAATTTTGTACACATTAAACAATCACAAAAATGTGTCAATAAAGTGTTAAATATGTTATCGAATACATCTTTTTTGAGCTGCGATACAGGAACGGGAATAATTATAGGCCATAATACTTTTTTTGCTTTTAATTTCGTTGGCAGTTGTGCAAAAAGCGTTATACAGCATCTCAATCGTTATGACACAGACACATATACAGTGTCGAAGAAATTAAACATATATTGATGTTTACAATATAATTCATTTAAATTCGCCAAAGGTAAAGCTTGTGACTTTGTATTAGTAAATGACTCATTGGTAAATACGATTCTTAACAAGACGAAAACAAACGATAAAAACGTTTTATTTTTTTTAATGCAGTTACACAAAGAAATGTCTCCATTGTTAACAAACCCGATCCTTCGGACATAATGACACCAGAAATATTTTTGGGCTCGAGTTACCATAAACATAAACTAAATCCACTTTTCGTATACTCAAACAATGTTTTATGTTTTATAACAATAAGTGTAATGAATTGAGAAAATCTTCATAAAAATAACTGAAGATGTTTAAACATATTTTAGCGGGTATGCCACCGTTAAATATAAGAAAACTGATGAAGGGGAAGGCCCTCAGGAAGCATAGCCTGCACGAGAAAACAGCATTCTCGGTTTTAAAACAGATAAATATTTTATTTCACGAATGTTTTTCACTTCTTCGCTGGGTGAGAGATGTGCCGTGGCGTCGTCATCTAACCAATGAAGATTCCACCGAGGTTTTGTTGACCAATGCCTGAAAAAAATGATGTGCATTGCGTTTAATTCGTAAAAGCGTTTAACAATAAACTATTTGTGCAAAAAAAGGTTACTTAAAACTATCTTCAGGATTCGACTCCTGTGAGCATAGTAAGTATAGTGTTAACTACATGTTAATTTATAATTTTATCAAAGTAACGACATTGTGTTACTGACAGCTTAGAATCATTGTTTCAAATTTATATTTCAACAATGACTTAAAAAGTAAAATGTACCACATTGTTCTTCCGTTTGGAAAATCGTACAAGTCACTAGAATTGATTCTTACCAAATTCGCAGAAACCGTAGTATCGATCTTCGTTGTCTAAACCTATTATACTGAGTAGACTTGAGCTGCAATCCCGGTCATCCCACGTGCCGTTCTTGACAGGCTGGAGTACTGCGCAGTCCAGGCTGGCGTGGTCCCTGTGACCGCCTTCCCAGTTCGTGTAGGTCACCGTATTACCTGAAATGAAACATATGTCTGTATATAAATTAAAAAACTCAATGGTTTAAGAAACACTGCTATATATATATATATCACTGCAAATATAAAAATGCAGCTTAACGTGTGAAAAGAGTGTTGTAACTAATTAAGTTATATAAGGTGGTTGTATGCTTTGTACTTTGTATTTTGATATAAGCCCTAATATGTATATCAGCTGCTTCTATTTACCAGACAACCAGTGGTAGGTTCCCTCTGAGTATTTGTCGTAGAGTCCAATCCAGGCGTCATCTGTAGGGTTATGGCGCAACATAAACGCCTGTATGTACGCCTGCTCTTTAGCGTCAT
>Ga0224511_10001166_pt1 | contig 15202 bp, 8 predicted proteins | sample SF_May12_sed_USG_2_FD_169988 | JGI IMG/M metagenome (GOLD analysis project Ga0224511, IMG submission 169988) | Sediment microbial communities from San Francisco Bay, California, United States - SF_May12_sed_USGS_8_1 | ecosystem: Environmental > Aquatic > Marine > Sediment | place: USA...
TTATAGTAAGGGAAGCGTCATTCAGATAAAAAATAATGACCAACTTTGTTGTGCAAGGGCTATTGTAACTGCGATAGCGAGGATAGAAAAACATCCACAGTGGGACAACATACGGAGAGGTTATGGTCTTCAAAGAACATTGGCCGAACAACTGCATAAGAAAGCTGGTGTTCCGTTACAAAAGTGTGGTATAGAAGAAATAAAGAAATTCCAGGCTGTGTTACCACAATACCAGATACTTGTGCTGTCAAAAGAACACTTTAATGGCATCATCTATGACGGTGGTGAAGTCGGTGTTCCAATCTACCAGTATTACCACGATCAACACTTTGACGTCATCACGAAGATGGCTGGGTTTCTTAACCGAAGTTACTTTTGTCAAAAGTGTAGAAAAGGCTACAATAATAAGGAGACACATGCTTGTAATAACCCGTGTGTCTACTGTCACCAAATACACTCAGAAGGGGAAGAAAAGTGGATATTCTGTGACAAATGTAATAGGCATTTTAAGAATGACACATGCTATCAAATGCATTTACAAGAGCGATAAAAAGTGAAGGCGGTACATGCACATGTGAAACATATTACAAGTGCAAGAATTGTGACCAAACAGTCAACAAAAAACTCCACAAAAAGGTACACGTCTGTCATGAGGTCTATTGCAAGACTTGTAAAGATTTTTTTACTGAAGATCACCAGTGTTACATGCAACCAGTGGAGACCGACACAACTTCAAACAAGAAGACAGCAAAGAAAAGAGGACATTTCCAATACATATTTTTCGACTTTGAGTGTACGCAAGACGATGTACTTCAATGTGAACAAGGATATATTGCTGGACAAGACAGTATTAAATGCAAAAACTGTGGAAGGTCTTGGTGCGGTACATATAAGCATAGACCCAACCTGTGTGTTGTACACAAAGTTTGTGAAATGTGCATTGACAAACCCGTGACTTCAGAGTCATGCTGCGAGGCTTGTGGTAAGAACAAACTGGTGTTCCAAAGAGCAAGGACGGCAGATGATTTTTGTAAAATGGCTTTTTACGGAAGAAAACATTGGGGCCACAGCGATTTGCCATAATTTTAAAGGGTACGACTGTTATCCTATTCTTCAATATTTACATGACAATGCTGTGCTTCCAGAAGTCATCACAACGGGATCAAAGTACATATCGATTAATGTACCGGTTTGTAAAATCCGTATGATAGACTCACTCAACTTTATGCCCATGCCCTTATCAGATTTACCTGGTGCATTCGGGGAGATGGAACTAGCCAAGGGTTATTTCCCGCATTTATTCAATCGGAAAGAAAACCAACACGTTAAACTACCACACCTACCTGACCTCAGGTACTACACCCCTGACAGCATGAAGCCAGAAGCAAGGATAACGTTCCTAAAATGGTATGAGGAGAATAAGAATTCGCCATTCGATTTCCAGAAGGAAATCTTACGTTACTGTGAGTCAGACGTGGATATCCTCAGAAAATGCTGCCTCAATTTTCGAAAATTATTCATGGACTATACCCGCAAAGGTGACAGCCAAGGCATAGACCCTTTTAAAAACTGCATCACGATTGCCTCGGCATGCAATTTAGTATACAAGAACCATTTCTCTAGAGCGTGAGTGTATTGGCATCATACCACCACATGGCTATAGACCCGAAGAAAAACAGTCCATCATGGCTTACCGATGGTTGTCTTATCTCGCTCATAAAACAGAGACTTACATTTAACATGGACGCAATATAGGAGAAAAGCAAATAGGACCGTACAAAGTCGATGGTTATTATAAAAAGGATGGTGACAGAACAGTCCTTGAGTTCTATGGCTGCTTTTGGCACGGATGTCTCAAGTGCTTTTCTCAATCTACTATTAATCCGGTGACTGATATGTCCATGCATGATCTGTATGCCCGGACCATGGAAAAGAAACAGTTCATTGAGGCACAAGGTTACACATATGTATGTAAATGGGAGTGTGACTTTAAGCGGGAGATGGAGAATGATCCTGATATGAAACATTATGTTGACAGTCTTGCAATCATCAGCCCTTTAGAACCGCGCGAAGCCATTTTTGGTGGACGAACTGAGGCCTTTAAGCTGTATGAGGAAGCCACTGACGACAAACACATCAAATATTACAATGTCACATCCTTATACCCTTGGGTCAACAAAACGGGCAAAGTACCAATGGGTCACCCTCAAATCATCACAGACAACTTCAAAGACGTCAGTCAATACGAAGGGCTTATTAAATGCAAAGTGCTGCCGCCTAGAGGCTTGCATTTTCCAGTATTGCCTGCGAAATGCAATGGAAAACTCATGTTTAGCCTATGTCGCTCTTGTTCGGAAACATTTCAACAACATGAATGTAATCATACCGCTGGTGAACGCGCGTTTATTGGTACATGGGTTAGTGATGAGATAAAAGAAGCTATTGCACAAGGTTACGTCATTCAACGTGTCTATGAAGTATGGTATCTCAATACGATCCAAACACAAAAACCGGTGGGTTGTTTACCGAATATGTGAAAACAGTTTTAAAAGTCAAACAAGAAGCCAGTGGCTGGCCTGACTGGTGTGTTGATGAAATCACAAAACAAAAGCACATTCAACAATACTACGAGAAGGAGGGTATTTGGCTTGAATATGACTGCATAAAGAAAAATCCATGTCATAGCGGCTTACACCACGGCCTAAGCGCGCCTAAAATTGTACAGTAACCTAAAATCTCTAGGAGAACGTGTTCTGTACTGTGACACCGATTCCGTCGTGTTTACTACAGCTACTGGTCAATGGAAACCGCCTTTGGGTGATTACCTTGGAGACCTGACAGATGAGACTCCGAGAAACTCGATTACTCACTTTGTCACCGGAGGTCCCATAATTTATGCTTACTCATTACAGAAGCCAAATAAAAACGGACAGTCCTCGAGTTGTAAAGTACGGGGCATTACACTGAATTACAAGAATGCATAAGATATCAATTTTCATACAGTCAAGGAATTGGTGACCTGTAATAAAAGCAAGATTGTATCTGTTGTAGACGAACATAAAATAGTCCGAAACCGTTCAACAGGACATGTCATTACCAAACGTGAATGTAAAGACTATAAGATTGTTTTTGATAAGCGTGTAATTAAAGAGGACTATCACACAGTACCTTATGGGATGTAAAAATATCGTTAACCACTGTATACATATTGTATATACCTATATATCCATGAAATTGAAAATGTTATATTATATCTGATGTAAAATATGTATGCATACACGCAATTAGCTCTAGACATTGTATTTTTCATGTACAAGATTTATTATACATGTTGTTTATAGTGTAAATAAACGGTATAAATGTAACTTATTTTGTTATTATTAATAGTTTTAATCAATGTCGGTAATGGCGCCTTATTGACGAACCATTTGACTATATTGGTACAAAAGGAAATCAATACATACAAAGATATGGACACAAGTTAAACAGCATACCAGGAAGGATAAATGACTACTTGCAAGTTTTAAAGGTGAGGCCATTATTTTGATAGACTGAGTGACTGGTCTAATCTGCCCCATACTGATAATACACAACGCGGTGGAGCGATATCGACCCAGTGTTTGTGATATTGCTACTTTATCTGTTTTCATATAATATGTAGCCTCAATTCGAAAGTAGGCGTAAACTTTGTAATTTAGGTAAGTACGGGATTGTTATTTTCTACAGATGTAAACTTTAAAATAAGTTATTCTTTTAGCATATTTGCTCACAATGTCGAGGTGCTTATTATTTAACCGTACAAACATGCGTGCCGTGACATGAGTTAAAAAGTTTATTTTTCGTAAATGTATTTGGAACGAGCTACTTTCGATTTAGGCGTAAATATATTTCTAATACAGTAAATGTTTTATTAAGTATTTTCTCATTTAAAACTATGTCTAAGAGCACGACATTTAAAATTTATGGAAAACATAAAATGTGTATATGTTTTACAAATAAAAAAAATATATACGTACCTCATGTAATGGTTACAACGTTTTCATAGTTTCCTTATTCTCAACATCTACCTTATTATCTGCATTGCAGTCCTCTTGTTTTTATTTGTTTTATTGCTTTTAATTGAGAATTTGGTATGCGTATTAAAGACATATTTGAAGCTTTGATTTATAATTATAATTTTAATATAAGATAACTGGGTGCTTGTAAATATGATTGTATGAATAAAATGTTATTAATATAAATCATTCATACTTACCATTTTAAAACATTTCATTGTCATAATTGCATGTTCTAACTGTTGTTACGACGGCCACATTGAAAATATGACATGTGTACTTACATAGTATGTGTTTGTTGAAATAATTTCTTTTATTATATATTATGTTATTATTTTAACCGTTTACGATTTTGCCCAACTTCTCACACGTTTTATCCATTATAACAGTCTCGTGCTGACAAACACTCTACATTCCGTCAAGATAAAATTATTGAAATGAAATAAGGCGCACCTCTATATTATTGGCTAGTGATAAAGGACGTCTAAATAACTAAAAAAGAGGAATATTGATTCTTTTAAATTGTTGTTATATTCATCATTTTCCTTCGGTTTAGAAATATTGATGTATCACTTGCTGCTGATTGCCGCCATATTGTTATTAATGAACTATAGGAAAAGCAAAACCATGTGTTTTGTTTTTAATATAATTTATTTACTATATGTGATTATTCATTCATAGAAAAATCTATCCTGTAACTAAGTATTTACGGGATATCCGAGGGATGATCCAAAACAACATTTTGGCTATACCATTCACATTTATTAGCATATCGCCTTAAGTTTTACATAACACAAAGTCGAATAATGTAGTTGACATATTAATGAATAATAATTATGTAAGACTGAATACGTGTATTGGTAATACAAAATATGCATACAAACCATGGTAACGCATACCCGGCGCACGACGCCAAGATCGATAATTATTTCACAATCAAATGACAGTTTTATGGCGAAATTATTTTAGCAAATTTTACATTATTTAAATTTAATTACTTGTGGTAATCAGTGGCAGATCCAGGATTTGACCTTAGAGGGGGGTGATGGGTGCGCCCCCTGGATCCGCTTGTGATAATCAAGTTGCTGTTACACATATAGGCATGGGAAATTACTGCTTTTAATGTCGTCACTTGTGACCATTTTTCTGTTTTCCACATGTTTGTGATAACGCTACTATGGCATTTTTAATGACAAAAGTCCACGATATATTGGATCATTCCTTTAACTTGCATATGTTTGTAATAAAGCTCGAAGCACGACGCGTTTAAAGTTGCGAAATATTGCATTTAGACACGTTGTGTTAAAGAGACTCTACCGAGATCTGGTCGTGTAACACACTTAAAAAGAGAATTTTTATAAACCTGTTTTTTTCTTGTTGTCGACGTGTGTAGGGCATTACAGTCTATATTGTGGTACCTTAATATGTCTTTTATCGGCTGGCAATTCATTTAAAACTTGTGTTTGTTTATCGCGGAAAAACGTGAGTAACAGATAAATTTCAATTTTAATTGATTTTGCCAAATCGATAGAGGACATATTAGGGTACCACAAAATAAGTTATGATACACTTAATACGTTGGTAACAAGAAAATATAGGTTTTCGAAGAAAAAATCTTTTAAAGTCTGTTACACATCAGACCTCGGAGTCCCTTTAAAGTCAGTGTTTTTGAGTAATTTTTCGACGTATTTCAAAAAGGTAAATTCTAAGATGATTATGCAACCAATTGATCTAATAACATGTGAATATCTGCTGATGCTTTTGAAAGGGTTTACACAATAAATTTTAGCATTAACAACTATTCAATGCCACTTTTGTTTGTTAATTATTGTTTGGAAATGCAGTGGTTTAGATCAAACCCTTGTTTTCCATTTCAATATCAATTCAAGAGCAACTTTAATGTCGAAATCTTTAATATCAAAATATTTAATTATGCTTTCTCTCTTGTTAGATTTTGTATGCATGTATCATATACCAACTTTTCAATATAGCAGTCCTTATAATCATGATATTACATAAGAGTAAGACTGACATTTATATGTGTTTAATATATAAAATCCATTTGTTGATCCCTTAAATATTTTGAGTTGTGTGTTTATGTCGTTTAAGGAGAGGGTTTGTGCCAACTACCTACATCTAAACACGGCTGAATATGAGTTTTGCAGGCTTCTGGGGATATGTAAGCCAGTCGAATCGGAGTGGTATGTTTATTTTGTACATTTACATGTTGATGCTTTAAGTATGAAGCGCTCAATAGGTCGGGGCGTTGAGCGAGGTCGCCAGATACGTCTGCCACAGTTGCTGCAAAACATACGTTCCTACTGCAATTAAAAAATGAGCGAAATCATTTTGTGAATATATCTTCCTGTGCAAAAATGATTAAAAATTCTAAAATGATAAAAACAAAAAAGCACGTATCTTTTGTTAAGGCGTACCAGAGTTTATAAAATCGACAACACGACCCCTATCTTCAAGGCAAATTCAAGGCATCTTTCTGACTGTAGTTTGTGTTCTTATGATAAAACTGATCAAGAATGACTGTTCTGTGTACGTGTCAAGTGCATATGAAAATGCTCACGTGCGTCACGTGCAAAACATCTGTTTGGCGACTTTTCGTTATAATCACGTAAACTCTTGATGAATCTACCACATGTTATCCTTTATCGATACCATAACGTAAAATACACTTTTTGTTGAAAATTTCATTTTAATACACTAACAATGTCAAAAGATATCGTAGTTTCAAGAATGGCAGTTAAGAAATTTGGGCTAGTATATGACAAAAAGTGTTGCTCAAAATAATAAAATAAGTAAAAAACTGAACCGCTATAAGCGCCGTGAGAACTTTGCATGCGCGCTGTGTGCGTGCCGTGAACGCGCTACAGAGTTCATGGACGCTGTAAGGACGTTGTGGGAAAGTTTTGTGCACGCTATAGGAACGCTGAGTGGGCGTTGTGTGCTCGCTGTCACTGGCAAATGATATTTTAAGCATATATTGCGCTGACAGATATCTGAGCGCTGTACAAACGCTGTGGCATCACCGTTTGGTTTAACAAGGGCTTAATCGATTTGCACACATTGGCGGCTGGCCTATACCGTTATGTGTGACAGTAGCTTCAACAGTAAAGTCTATGTTGGTTTACATGTATAAGGGTTAAACGGCTATTCATATGTTCATTCAGTCATCGTAGTTTTGATGATGGTATATGAATACATGTATTATTTAAGATAAAACGTTTATTGTTCCTTTTTATATTTAAACACGATTTTTTATGTTTTATATTTCAGATAAAGATAATAAAGACTGGTTCTCTCAACCATGGAAAACTCTCACAGTAGAATTACAAAAAGAACAGGATAAAGCGATAGAATGTTTTACAATGCATGGTAACATTTTGAGGGAATTGCAGTATATATTCCAAAATGAAATAGAGTATGCAGAAACTGTTCTATTTAATATGTGTGTTGAAATCAAAAGCGAAACAGATGACTTCAAAATAAGAGTAACAAGCCAAGAAGACTATACAGAAGAGCGAATGAAAGCCGCTATAGAACAAGTAGCACTTAAACCCAAATCGTTTGCCTTAAAATCAGGTTCGATAAAATGTCACCCGCAATACATACCGAGGCAAATTGCTGAAAAAAGGGCAATTGTAATTTACGATCATGGAACATTGGTCTGTGTAGCGCGAGATGATGAAGTTCTGGATCGCTTGTTAGTTGAAATCGGATACAACGAAATAGAGACAATTGAATTAAAAAAAACTGAAATTGACCTTCATTCTTTGGGATTGGTTCATGCAGACCTCCATCCTAACCTTGAAAAGGTTAAAATAGACCAAACTAACACATCAAACAGATGCGTGTTCATGTGGCGAGGGAGAAAGAAGGCCGATGCTGGTAAATTGATTCAAGCCTTCAAAAACAAATGCAACAAAGTTCAAATAGTATTCGAATCTTCAAATAGAGAGTCAAGTAACAATTGGACGGATTTAGCAATCGAATTGATGTTTGAATCAAAGAGTAAATTGAAAAGGGGTTATTCAAAGCTATTCAACAATTTGCGCTATGATAAACGCTTAAAGAGAAGAAGATTTTGCGCACTGGAACATTTTATTACCTCGATTTGGATGTACAGTCCAGAGGACGAAGAGTGCGTGAAAAGGTTAAAAAGTGACATCGAGGCTTCTGTCACTCGGCATCAAGTGTGTAAAGACATTCTAGGCCTCCCAGCGATAAAGGGCCTAATGGAAAAACACCCTTTGAAATGTTTAAAACAGAAAAACACCATCATTTGCACACAAGATTTAACTGCTGAGGTTGTTGTTTCAATCCTTTCAAATAGTCCACATTCTGCCTCCGAGGAGCAGTTACATGTAGCACAGGCAAAACCTGACGGGAATGACATTCAAAACTCGCAGCCGAACACAGGCAACAACCAACCAAATGGTAAATCATGGTTAACATCTAACCGCATCTTATATTCTAAAGGAAGTTTAAAATTGCAACCCATTTAATGCCATCATCATAAAAGATCCCTTAATTGTATTAAATTACACACACGCACGCACGCGCGCACGCACGATCGCACGCACGCACGCACTCACCCCACACACAAAATAATAAATAATAGAGGGTTTATATGCTTTTATTAACTTTAATATTTTGACGTTATTTTCTTTCTATGGTGCTTTGACGTCAAGTTCGAATTTAATAATAGTGCGCTTATTTAAATGTACATTTTATTTTAACTATAATAGCTAGCTTTTGCATCATGCATCATGTAATATATTATTTTGATATTATATCAACATAATATAAAATAAAATATAATAATATAAAACATAATTATATCATAAAAACTAAGTAATTTATAATAATAAATATTAAAGCACAAATAGATCTACTTAAACAATTCTTAATTAAATTTGGTTGTAAATCACATGAGTTAAAACATCTCGTTTGATAAATATTTATGCTTACACAAATAAAAGAAATATACAATTTACCACCCAACATGTTATTGATTTAAGATAACTTTGGCGGATCGGCATTAGCTAATAACAAGCCACAAAACAAAGAAAAGGAATCGGTGGCTCCTAAAAGGTAAGGCTGTTCAGACTTTTTCTATTTTAAGTCTTATGGAGTTAATTAGCATCCTTGATGTCTAGAGAACGTAAACCACTGACTACAGATGAGCTTTGAGTGTATAATGATACTGCCATTTGACTGCATGTCTTGCTTACACTAAAAACGAAGGACGTGTAACAAGTGTTTATACCCGAACAGAAATATCCTTTTCACTTTCAATATATACTCAACAAAAAAGTATACATGTACACCTAATAAACATAGGTGTTCTTATCCATATTTTATAGAACAGAAATGACAGTGCATGTCAGTAGTTACATCATATTTGTATAATTTAAAATTATGAAATTATTTGTACAAGACGTAATAACTTTTCATTATTGTTTGGGGATAAAAACGGAAATCACAAGAATGGTTACATTTATGGGTAGAATTTTATATTTTAAAACGCTTCAGCGACTTTTGAACGTCATGTGCGATTTTGATATTACGTACGTGACTTCGTGAGCATTTTGTTTTCTTATGTTTCAACATTGTTTGCAAATAATTTTAAACTTAATTTAAAAAAAAACACAAAATTAATAAACTTTTTGCAGAATCTTCTGCCCGTGCAGAAGGCTTTTAGAACGCGTATTTGACGCTTATGAATGTAAAAAAACTCTTAACAAGCTAATTTTGGAACGGTTTGCTAAACATATATTTTATTTTATAATATAAGATAAATGCATAACAAACAGTCAATAACTATTTTTTCCGAATAGAATCAATTTCGAAAAGCGTTTGTTTGACATTTATGACGTCACTAATTATGTCGACGTTTCCTTTGACGCGTGTTGTTTTTGTTGATTTAAATAATATGTTATTAAAATATACGGAAAGGATACATTATCTAAAATCGACAAAATTATCATTCAAACATAAATATGAACATTATTTGACAGACCGGAAGTGCATAAATTAGTACGCCGAAATCGCGTTAATTGTTATCGGACACAAATATTAAGAACGCGGCTGAAATTTCTCGTCGAATTTTAGCATAATTGATTGCATTTCGTTGCGCTTTTACTTTTATTATACAAGAATTCGTTACCGTGGTAACATAAACAGTAATAAGGAAATGCTAAGTTACTGTTGGTGTTGAACACTTTGCATGTACATTTTATTTATCGACGCATACATTGCCATACGATAATTGTTGTTTATTTTGAATAGAAATTACGGTCACTTTTGTGATTTTTAAAACATTGCGTTATATATCATATGGAAACAGTACCCTCTAAGAAATTCAATAACGTATGGTTCAAAGATATCAGAAAATGCTTCCAAATGTTCTGATCTAGATAAAATATATCAACTCGATAGTTGTAGGAGATTGGACAGAGAAATACATGGGGTGTTAGATATTAGAGTCAGTGTATGTGTATATCAGTATTGTGATCTAAAACGTGTGTATTTCTTTTATAGTTAGTAAATTTTAATTGTTAATTTACATTTTCTTTTGTTTGCAGGGATATTCGATGTGAACTCGAATTGAATAAAGCTTTAGATGACATCAACTCATTGAGAGAAGAAATACACCAACTGAAATTAGAGAGAATGCAGTTTGAGGAATCGGTTGAGAAAGACAGAAGAGATAAAGAAAGTGCCATTGAGAATGAACGACGAGAACATCAACAGCTTGTTCAGCAGATGACTGATCAAGAAAAAACATTAACCGCCCACCTCATGGAGGCAAATCGAGATGTCCAAGATTTAAAGGTTGAGAAGCAGAGACTAAACAAAGACAGAGATGATATGCAAGACAGGTAAGTATATAGAAAAGAAAACTATGTATTACATATATAAGTATAACCTAATGTGTGGCAGTTTGAGACCATTATTGCTACTTGCTATTGACATGGTACCATAATGGCGTAAAACTTTGCTTTATAAAGGTTAACGATGCGTTGTCAGTTACTACAGCGGTTTCTGGCTTCGTAGGGTTATCCGATCTCATCATTATTTTAATTTTGACGTTTTACGACCGAAACAAGTAATCGTCACTGGCTGAGTCATCGCATTCTCGAAAATTCCACAAATATTCTTTAGTTCATTCACATTTCCTTTTTTAGATCTCTGTCACTATTTAAATATGTTCACTTAGATTTCACAATGATGGTTTCTACTTATGGTCAAACTTCATAGTACCTGTGTGGTTGGTCAATATAAATAGGCCATCGCAATTTGTACCCACCACAAACGAAGTTTAAGGGGATATATAGCAGTTAGTCTGTTGGTATGTCTGTCAGACGGTCCGTCCGGTCGTCTGGCTGTCGGAATGTGGGGTTTTAATACACAGGTGTAAAAACATAAAACATTTTAATTTGAATAACACTATATTGCCCCCCCCCCTCGGGGAAGGAGGGGCATATTGTTTTGCTCATGTCAGTCTGTCGGTCGGTCGGTCGGTCTATCTAGAGAACTACTTATCACAGAGCTTTCATATTTCACATGTTGATTGGTCACGGTGAAGACCCCCATTGATAGATCCATAAACCTGACCATTAAATGAATGACAATAAATTTACTCACAAACATGCTATGTGTTTTATTGTTGGCAACGGTTGCGGTAACATTCTTACTGTAATATATTGTAAAGATAAACAGATTATAGGGATTATGGCCAGTAATATATACAATTTAGTATGCATTTATATTGTGTTTACTAGGTCCAAAGTCAAGATTACATGGGTCATATTTGTTAAAAAATGGTTAATCTTGAGAATTATTTATCACAGAGGATTCACATGCTGACAGGTCTTCGTGAGGGCATGACCGCTATTGATTTTATGTTTACTAGGTCAAAAGACAAGGTCAAAAAGGTCACTTTAATAAAATGTAAAACGACTTCCCATCAAATCTTGAGAACTATTGCATTGAGAGCCTTCATATTTAAATGCTCATTGGTCGTGTTGAGGACATGACCCCTGTTGATTTTGTGTTAACTAGGTTCAAGGTCACAAGAGTCACTTTTGTAAAAATAAATGGTTTCCAATTTTTATCTTGAGAACTATTTATCGAAGAGCCCTTATATTTCACGTGCTGATGTGTCTAGGTGATAACATGACCTCTATTCATTTTGTGTTTCCTGTCTTAAAGGTCAAAATCACAAGTGTCCCTTTTGTAAAATACATGTAAAACGACGCGACTTTACTTCATTTATTGAGGACTATTGCATATAGACCCTTCATATTTAATATGTTGATTGGTGTAAGTAAGAACATGAACCCAACTTAATTGGTCATCCTTGTGGCCAATTTACGTTTCATTAAAATTTTTATGTAATATGCTTTCCAATTATATTGTGAGACCTTTTCATTACAAAACCTTGATTCTTAAATAAGTTCAGAAAAGGTTTCGATCCCTATTGATTTTGGGTCCAAAAAGATTTTTCTTTGTTAAAAATGAGTAAAATTGGTTTGTGTACTCAACTTGAAAGCAATTTTACCCAGAACGTTTTTATGCCATGAATCAGGTCAACCACTTTTATAACATAAACTTTTTTATTACAGGCTCCATGTATACCAATTAATAACCCTTTTTATCCAAATTTTCGTTCAATCAATGAAAGCCGGTGGCATATGTGTCGTTCGACAATTCTTGTTCTTTAACAGTTAGTAAAGTATAGTTGTTAATTGACATTTCCTATTGTTTGCAGAGCAACTCGTTATGAACTCAACATGATTAAAACTTTTGATGACATCAAATTATTAAGAGATGAAAAACAACAACTAAAATTAGAGAGAAGGCAGTTTGAGGAATCGGTTGAGAAAGACAGAAGAGATAAAGAAAGTGCATTTGAGAATGAACGACGCGAACATCAACAGCTTGTTCAGCAGATGACTGATCAAGAAAAAGCAATGACCGCCCAGATCATGGAGGCAAATCGAGATATTCAAGATTTAAAGGTTGAAAAGCAGAAGCTAACCAAAGAGAAAGATGCTATGCAAGACAAGTAAGCATTTTTCAAGAAACTCAAAATGTATATATCAAACTTACATAGACCTTATTGTGTTGCAATTAGGACAATGAATGTCACTTGTCATTAAAATACTACAATAGTTAAACTTCAACTCTCCTTAATTGTTTTTACATTATATGTTAGTGATTTTAGCTATCTGTGACAAGCTTTTGCTTAAAGTGGTTAAAGCACAGAATTTTTGATTGAAAAATACTTATCTAAAATATAATTTAGACATGAGTCTCAGTGAAGAAATTTAATAATGAATGTCTAACTCCTTACAAATGTTATGCCAGTATATTTTAAAAGATGACAAATGTATGAAAACTTAGGCAAATCCGTTTTCTGTCCCATGGACAAGAAAATGATTTTCCCGCATCTTGAATGGTATATTGGAAAATGACCTGGTTTGTGCACAATTGTCTTCAAAACTAGTACATGGTACATACAGTTTATGCTTTATCAAGCAGTTATTTAGATTTTTGGGATACTTTAGATTTATTCAATGTTTATGCCTAAACTGTGCTCTGGGGGCTTTAAATAATGACATTATAAGTTCGAAACTATATGCATATAGTTTTACAAATAAAAGTTGAAACTCATGGAGGCAAATCGAAATATCCAAGACATGAGTGTTGAAAAACAGAGGCTAGTCAAAGAAAAAGATGATATGCAATACAGGTAAGGACAGGTGTTATTTTGAAAAGGGCTGGGTTGCTGCCTTGAAAGGACTTTTTAATGTTCTTAACAATAAGAAATTGGTTTATTCAAATGCTCATATCTTAACAACTATACGAGATAGCTGCATGAAATTTTCACCATTTGTTCAGTGCTGTTCGATATCATTATACAGGATTGATGTAAAAACAGAAAATCCCATGTTATGTCGTTAATGCAGGTTTTCTCATGACTCGGTACAATTATTTTTTATATTCTCTATTTACCTAACGCAGCTGAAGACATGTGGTGATATCAACATAAATAATTATATATGGATATAACTCTTAAAAACGAGTGCAGTGCACAAGAAGTACAACTTAAATCATTTGAGCTATTTTTGAATTCACATATTTGGAGATTTTATTGACACGAAAGTTCCAATGTAGACGGATTTTACTAAGGCAACCTTTAGTGCTTAATCTATAAACGCCATAATGCAGTGACCTTTTGCCCATTGGTAATTTTAACTATTATATTTTTCAATTGAATCGGTAAAGCTGACATTTTATATCTAGACAAAACGCATGTGTAAGGAGTACAGTGTACAAGACGTACAGGGTTAAATAATTGAGTTAGTGCCAGTTGTAAACACTAAATGTAACACTTTCACTTTGTTGATGAAGTTTTATAGCTATTGTTTTTAGTGTAGAAGTCTAGATTATAATATCGAGACTGCTATATTTCCTCAACAATATGTCCTTACGACTAAGCTTGTTTCACTGAAATTTTCTCATAATTTATAGTTTTATACTATTTAATACTATATAATGTTGTCATAGATTAGAGAAAAAAGCTGAACAGCTTAAGGATGTCGATATTGCCGATCTAAGCGACCCAAATCGTCCCACGAAGCTGGCACAGAAGTTTGGGGAGATTTATGATGACACATGGACGGATTCATTTGAAAAACTGGAAGAGGAATCAAAAATGCCCAAACAATCCGCTGTCGAGTTTTTACTCGAAATGTTGCAGGTAACATAAATGCATACGTAGTAAAAATATTTTTTTATGTAATACATGTTAACAAATATTATTAATTACATCCTTAGAAATTTGTAAAACTCATTACTTTGCATAAAATACTTAATTCCTTAAGCATAAAATCTACATCACTAAAATATGGCATCCAAGAATCCAACACGAAACATGAAATACTTGATAAATATACATCAGGAGGTTGTACTCGAACCATTGAATTATTACAATAGTGATTTACCACATTATTGTTATAATAATAATAATAATAATAATAATAATAATAATAATAATAATAATAATAATAATAATAATAATAATAATAATTATAGTAATAATAATAATTATAGTAATAGTAATA
>Ga0224511_10001167_pt1 | contig 15201 bp, 10 predicted proteins | sample SF_May12_sed_USG_2_FD_169988 | JGI IMG/M metagenome (GOLD analysis project Ga0224511, IMG submission 169988) | Sediment microbial communities from San Francisco Bay, California, United States - SF_May12_sed_USGS_8_1 | ecosystem: Environmental > Aquatic > Marine > Sediment | place: USA...
AAGTGTTGAGGGTTGAAGTAAAAATCATTTTTTAGCGTGTTTTAGTCCTATTTCTATTAAATTTATGTATAAAATCAATCGCGAGCGAAGAAAAAAATGAGAAAAATTAGCGTTTTGGGCATTAAAAAATCATAGGTCCGCGGCCGTTAGGGGGGGCGCGCGCCGGGTGCGCCCCCCCCTGGATCCGCTAGTGTAGAAAATGTCAAAGACTCCATGACATAATGTGAGCTTTATTGCAAGCCCGCACGCGGCAATCTCCGTGAAAGCAGATACAATACAGTACCCTCAGTCTCGTTAACAAGACTCAGACATCTGACAAATGAAAAATTGCTTATGGAGTAGAGAGTTTATTTCTAGTAAATACAGGTTCCGTGTTAGACCGAGTGACTATCGTGAAATTACAATCGGCGTACAAAATATAGAGCAAAACAGAAACACAGATAAGAGCAATTAACTAAAATTGTGACAGAAAATTCAAAAAATGGAATTCAATTTTAACCTCATAACATATTTCACGACCAGTTTGTATAATTAACTATGTTGTTCCATACGTATGTTTGACGTTTAAGAAGCAGTCGTAGCAGTTAAGTAACATTTCATGCAATAATGATTGATCATGATTCCTATAAAAATTGAAAGAATATACAAGTAAATTGAAATATTTTAAACTTTTTAAAAAAGTTGACGCTGGTGGTGGTGTTTTCCACATTTGCCCGTAATTTGTCTGATCAACGCTTTATAAAATATTTAAAGTAAATCGAATTCTTGAACAGAATGTATACATAACTAACAAAGTTATACACTGTACATGTATTGGCACACACACACATTCGTTGTTGGTGGTTCTTAACGATTTGTGCATCTATCGGAAACTACGTTTTCTTTATGTCATTTAAACGACCGTTTATTATTGTTCATTTTGTCAAATGGACATTTACATGAAAAATAGGTCAACCAATGTAAGAAAAGATGTCCTTTTAATAGAATTGTTGCGACAGTCAATGAAAACGACATATTGTTGCCATATTAATAAAATAACCATTATTGCATATTGAAAAAAGGTATGTGGTTAATAACATTGATTTTGCAAATAAACACTTTTGTACCTGAAACGTTGCGAAATACTGTTGCATAATCACCACACACTGTGTACCGTGAAGAATTTCATGCCTGGTAGCTGGCATTAGTAGAGTTTTTACACGGTATGCAAGTAACAACAGCGGCAGTCAGCGCCACCGGTCTTGTGTTGATAACAGTGGAAATTGCAAGCCGTTGCCCTGAAATTCTCGCAAAATGACTTATGCTTTCAAAATGTAAGTGCTTTAAGTTACAAGGGCAATTTCCCTCATAAACACTGGCGGATCCAGGATTTGACCTTAGGGGGGGGGGTGTGTTTAGAAAATCATTGAAAGTGTTGAAGGTTGAAGTTAAAGTCATTTTAAAGTGTGTTTTGGTCCTATTTCTATTAAATTTATGTTTAAAATTAATCGCGAGCGGAGCGAGCGAAGAAAGAAATGAGAAAAAATAGCGTTTTGGGCATTAAAAAAGCATAGGTCCGCGGCCGTTAGGGGGGCGCGCGCCGGGTGCGCCCCCCCCCGGATCCGCTAGTGATAAATACATATTATAAATTGTATGTAACAAAGTAAATTACTGCAATGGTAGTAATTCTAACATTATGGATTCAGACACTAAATTAGCCCAATCATATTAACAATTTGGCAACAATAAAAGGCTCAACACTGAAAATAATGTTTGATATATATTTGATGTAACTGCCCCACACAAGATGTCCCGCGCACACACTTCAATATACGCGTATTCAGGGAGTAACGATAGATCTAGCAGATTCATATCAGTGTAGTTCCTGGCACAGTGGTAGACTCTGTCATCTTCACATTCTCCGTGTTGTAGCTGAGGCCTCTCGGCGGCACAAAACTAGCTACATAAATCAGATTTTGGACAAGTGCCATTGAATGCGTTGTGTGCTTCTATCAACCATGTTTGTCGACAATTATCCGGTGTCTGTGTGACCGCTTTTGCTGAAGGACAAAACTAAAAGGTAGAATAAACATGGCATTCGTGACACTGACTATGATTGACGTGTTTTCGAGAAGTACTTCTAGCATGAACGTATTCAAAAATAACCAGATGATGTGCCTCGTCGTCTTGTAAATTACAATATTACCTTATTTCTCATATGTATGCACACTTCAATAGATAACAAGCTTATTAACATCAACATATACACACCAATTAAGATACATTTGACAGTATTGTGACATAAACAAGCAAATCGCCGTCAAAAACCCCATTACATACTCTTTAAATTACTTGTCACATATAAGTATACATTTATTATTATTCGTGTATCACGAATTATAACAATCTAGATATGTCCCATAATGCTAAACGTTTCAATGTAAACATAGATTAATATTTCTGGGACAATGAACGCTTTTCTTCAGTAAAACTTTAAATTATCAAATAATTAATAAGTCCGTAAAACTGTTTGTAAAAGCCAACATTCTGGCATCACAATAGTTTGTTCACCTGCTATTCAGTGTTTATAGATCTCATAATATACTACGACAATGCATTTAAATAGACACGTTTAAGGTTTTCTCTCCAACATACAATTGTAAAAATCTATTAATGATCACTGAGTCATAAACTCTATTACTTGGATCCGCCACTGGTTAACACATACGTTTGACTCTTAGTTACTTCTGATATAACAGTAACAGATTCACAACTTAACAGAGAAGAATTTGCCGAGCAGTCAGTTAAGCAATAGACATTTCTCTTAGATTTGCAGCATATAAAGTTTTTAATTCAGTCGTTGGGTATGTTAGAGCAAGTAGGGACAACAATGTATTCGACGTATAATGAAAAATTAAATAATGGCTAATGCCAGCATTTGTTTATCTGCTTTTACAAATATCAAGATATGTGTCTGTATGTTCATTTTACGACGGACGATTGACAACGGACGTATAATATTTTTCGCACATTTGACAGGGTGGTTAATTATATATTTCTATATGAAACACATCTTTAAAAATTGTTTTGTTTTTGTAAAAGACTCAGTCCTAAAATCGTGAATTGAAAATAGTTTTGTGTTGAGTGTTTCAACGATGGTATTTATATTTAGTTGTCCATAACCTCTTCCCGCTCGTTTGAAAATATTGTAACGCTTTCATTTTTCAGAAATTTAATTATTTCGGAGTGTTTTGGGTAAAAAAGGTTGGTATTTGATTTTTTTTAAATTCTTCACAATTTGTCGCTTACTTCTTTTTGTGAGTCTGTTGATCCTTCATTCTAATATTTGCTATATAAACTGCAAGTTCCGTTTCTGTATGCATTCATGATCACATCACAAAGAAAACGTGTGTTTGAGCTGATACTTCAAACGGGTTCGCAATGTCCAGATGTCACTAGTATCTCGTTGTCGATTAAGTAAAAAACATGGCATCTTACTTACCTTTAGAAACCATGGCCATGTTAAAACATATTTAAGTCATATATAGAGTTGTGCTTAAAAGGCTCATTGTTATAACCGAGTACCAATACAAGGGAGAAACCCCCAACCTTTTGCCTACCTGATACTGATTAATTTGAAGCCTCCATACTGCGTACGGCCTTTTATTCGCTCTTGCGTACTGGGTACCGTTTAACAACAAAAACAACGTTTGTGTCGTTTCTATTTAGATAAATAAGAACACAGTGGTGTGCCTTACAGTCTTGGAAAAATTCAGGTGTGTTTGTGTTGTTTGATAATTATCAGGATTTCTATTATAACAAAATTCATGTTTAGTCTTATTAACGACGAAAATTACCAGTATATGCTGGAGACTTTATATGTCACCTTTGTCGTTTCTCTTGTTAAAAATGCACCTGAGGGGTTTACCTCAAATAATTGGGTTAACCCACATCCCATTGATGTAGACCCTTGGAAGAGAGATAACCGCTTTTTGTACGATCAGGTTTAAATCATAAACAAAGCGCGGTCTATTGAATGAAATGCACCTGAATTGTAAACAATACACCTGTTTGGTTATTTACACACGGCGTGCGCCTTAAAGGCCCATTAGTGTTCAGAATCACCAAATGTTATATAAAAAACTAGTGTTCATTAAACACAGTTTATAGTAACATTACTATTGACGGCTTACTTTCGTTTTATTAATAAGTTGTTGTTAAGATAAAAATGAAATCAATATATAAAATATTTTTTCACTAGCCCAGTCATAAAATGTTTTATATTTTGTTGCGAAAAGCAATCGGCGATATCGGAGACTTACGGAAATAATACGCGCATGCGCGTTACGCATCGAAGTGAAATTTGAAATGGGTTTATCACCCAGAATGCACCAAACATCTAATAATAGGTATAACCCGAACGGTTACAGAAGCTCACGAGTCACACCGATTGCTTGCAGACTTGAGGCACCAAAACGGCATGGTAAAAACACGACTTTTTTTATCCATCTGCATCCTTCTTGTTCTTCCATCTGTAATTATCAACAATAAAGATTTGCTAAAACACGGTTGATTTTCGACTTTTATGCACACATTTCTCGTAAAATCGATTGGAATAATTTCTTATTGCTGAACACTAATGGGCCTTTAAAGGACGATGAAATGCCATAAACGTAATAATGATTTGGCGTTGTTAACACCTTCTGTACATTTTGCATTGTGCATTTGATTATTTTCAACCATATTGACATATTGAATATTGCACGGGGAATAGTCATAAAGAACTACCAAAATGATAGTCTAATGATAAAAAGAAGTGATGTGATGGAATACTGTAAATAATATATTAAACCTTTGTGTTCATAACATAGCGGACTTAGGTTTTAAGCGTGTTGCCCTCGAGCGCAGCGTATTGAGGGTTGCAAGTTCACAACGGCCCCATATTTGGTCAAAACGATCCTAATTTCGGTTAAAGGCCCCCATACCACAGTTTGTGCATAAAATGGAAAGAATCTATATTGTCTCCCAAAATTCAAAATAACTGCCTGAAAAAGCAATATTTACTAGTTTTGCACATAGTTGAAGTATATTGTCATACTTGTTTTAAGAGTCAGATATTTAACATGTTTTTTTTACTGAGATTCATGTCTAAATTATATATAAAGTTATTTCCAACCCAAAATTGCTTTTCTCCCTTTATGAGGGACCCATACACACAAAAACAGTATTCGTCAAAACGTCCGCGAAGTGGTTAACGTTATGTGTAAATTTAGTGCTTCTGTGATTTATCATACCTAATATAAATACACGAAAATAAACATATGCAGCAGCAGTTGTTTCACGTTATATTATTCAATGACACGATAATAAGACGATTCAAATTATAAACAAACAGTATGTATAGTATGTATTGAGCGTCTAGAAAGCGTGTTGATTAATGTGTTGAAGAATAAATTTCAACGAAACAAAATGTTAATCGAAGCAGGTAAATGTTAAAAATATGGCTATCTCTGCCAATTAAACAGATTACCACAAAGCAAGTAAATTGACAAAACTCCATATAATCCGTCAGATGTGTTAATATTAACAATTACGTTGTAATATACATGTACGTATAGAACAGCACTAATTAGTGATTCCTGACAAAACATGAAACAATATCAGAAAGTATGGCGGTTTTCAAATGCTAACTGCGCTTAAACTATTGTTTACCTGTCATTTCTTTCCAGAGAGTGAACAATTCCTTCATATCGGTGGAAAACAAAATCCATGATTTATTATTCTTTGATCTTAAAAGTTGTTATCATTTATTAACAAGTCACGTACATGTAATACTATTGTCAGGTACAGTGAACTCGACAGTTCCGGGTCAGTATAAAAATTAACGTAGGGTGTCTTTTTAAAACGAAAGTCTGGAGAAACAGAACTGTATATACTGTTTTACAAATTATTCCTCTGTATTTTGATACAATTCATGAAATCTTTTAATTTATAAATCCCTATCTTTAGAGTATCCAACGGCATGATGTAAATTTGACAGTTGCGGGTCACACTTGACAGTTCCGGGTCACGTAATAAATGTTTATTTTCTGTTATCAGTGGGCATCTAAACAATGTTAACATCAAACAAAAACAGCTGATTTTCTTACAACAAGACATTTTATACAAAACTTTTACTTCAAAATAAACAAAACACATGTAAAAGACGACCTTACTATAACACCGTCAATTACCTATTGTGTAGAGAACAAAACAAAAAGGGTAATGAAATGAAAAATAAACAAGTTCAACACCAGAAATTGTTTTAGTTTTTGACACAATATCTCATCACACTTTTAAGTAATGTAATAAATTGTTTTAAACCCTAATCGTTTTTACAAAATATTTATTTTTTTAGGATGTCCCTACGACTGACCCGGAACTGTCGTACGTGAACTAGGTCAAACTATCAACACGTATGCTATAAAGAAAATCGGCAAAATAAAAAACCTTTATAGAATATTAGTCAGTGGTAAATTCTCTACAAATCTATATGTAAAAAGTACATGTTTTGCTGAAATTATGGCTTTAAATGAATGTTTAAGAAGTGGGATGTAAACTGTTTACTGGTATTTTCACTTTCCATGGAAGCGGTGCAGTCAAGCGTTTCGTGACCACGACGTCAGTAAATCAAAATTTGACAACCAACAACAAATTTCAAGCAGCTAATAGATTTGGGAAAATGACTAGATGATTAATAAATCGGTATACTTTGACATTCTTGAAAAACAAAAATGTTTATGCGAAGGTGTCCCGGAACTGTCGATGACCCGAAACTGTCGAGTTCACTGTATGTGACTATGTGCGTAATAGAAAAAATAAAAAATGATAAAATGTATTGCCTTTATCAACATTATTCTAAATTATGTGCCTCTTATATTAAGCGATACATAACGTAAGGTAATTATTGTTAAACCCTAAACTACCTCAACAATTTGTGTTTGTTAAAATGTGAGAGTCCATTTTCGAAGATAACTATTTATATCATTCGAAAGCTAGATCAAGGGAGCTTACTCTGCCCGGATCAATGAGGACGATATTAGTCTAGTCTCCCTGTTAAAACACATAAGTTTGATCATAATAAATGTAGCCTTTAATGCCATAGAAAAGGGTAGTTTCGTCAAAAACATTTTTTTTCTGGGATATATGTATGCTTTACTTAAAGCGAAGAGTAAGTAGTTGTGGCCTATAATGAATATTATTATAATAGTTACGTCAATGAAAGTCTTGGAAATCCAGTCTACTTTCGATTTTAGATACATGTTAAGTATGCAGAAAGTACTCAAACATTCTCCAGATTTTCGTCTAAGGTAAGATCGTTTGAATTTTACACTTCTGTTTTAAATTAGTTGTTACGTATCTGATTTATATTTTCTTTTTACTAAAATAACACTCTAATTTAACGGCTTTGACATTCTTTTAACCACATTTAAACTTTGTATTTGAACACTCTGGTATTGCAAGTTTATCGGCGTGTGCATGTTTTTATTGATGCTTATATACACTAAACTGTCTGCTGTCAGATTAAAACAACTATAAAACAATCAAATATATGTTTGATATGAAAGTTTCATAGCCACACAGAGCATTTTTTTTGTCTGTAGCAGATGATAAGAAATGAAATTGTTTGCGGTTTTAATCATTATTTTGTCGGTGTTTAAATGGCGGGTGTACTTTGTTTTATTAACTGTTTCTATATATATCTATGAGACGGCGTGGGTCTTGTAGATGATTACTGAGTTTACGAATTGTTTTCTGATGGTACATGTAGATAATTTATGACTTCCGTAGCAGGGGCACAACCAGAGATAAAGGCCAGAAATGTTTTGTCCAAGAAAAACATACAAATTTTGTTTCGAAATAACCTATTGTTTATGTCCTACTTTCTAACCTATTAAAGGGTTACGCTGCAGTTTCCCATTTTGTTCCCTTCACTTAAATTTTGATAAAAATAACTGCATATCCAACAGCTTATGTCTCCACTAAGTGAAAAATAAAATAAAAACGTCATCGGCTTTTTATTTTATTTTATAGTAGAATGTATAATATGTTCTTTTGCATTCAATATAGGTTAGATAGGGTTAAACTAAATTGAAATAAAAAGTAAGAAAAATAGTATATATTGTCGTGTCTATATATTTGTATAATGTAATATTTGTTAACTGAAATAAGTCTTTATTCTTTATTTCCTCTGTAAACGGGAATTTTGGTGAAAATGGTTTCTTCCTATATTATCAGGTGCAGTCAGGTAAGCGGGTTTTTAACAACTTTTCGACACATTTAATTTTTTTTCTAGCATTCAGATTTCAGCTAAACTTTTCAAAGGTGTGAAGCAATATTTTATTATCATAAAAAATTGCGAGGGGGATCAGCGCACTTTTAACAGAGAAATAGTTAAAAATAGAACCCATCTTTTAAGGGAAATGTAATAAATACTATGAAAATGAAGCTTAAGTATTGAATTATACAACAAACGGTATTTTTAAATTGTAGAAAATAATTGTTCCTTATTAATTTTCGTATCCTGACCCAGGATCTAAAAGCACTAAATGCTACAACCCTCGAAAGGGTCCAATCTCCGGTCTCGGGTGCCTGGTTTTAGTAGCCACTGTGCCGCAATACCCTTTTTATCAAAACCTTTATCACGGCCGGTAAACTGAACTGTTAATCCCATAAAAGGTCTGCTTTAAATAATAAACATGTCACGTAGGAAAATGTCAATATAGTCTGATTTATTTGACTTTGCACTGACCTTTCCTCATGAATAATTTGATAATCTACGTCAGTTTGACATTACTCTACCACACTGATGTACCTTAACCCAATGATTTATCTGGTTATATTAAGCTAGCCCTATTACGATATAGGTAGATCAGTGGTATAGGACTTTGTCTGCGAAGTTAATGACACGGGTTCGAAATTCCGGGATGGATATTGAATAAAAAATTTAAAGGCGCAAAACATGCACATCAAACATTTATATTATATCAATATCACCCAACCCAGTTAAAAACACAGTCATGTAAATTACTTTATAAATGTACACACTCACGTTTAAACTTACTAAACATTTTAAGGAAAAGAACACCCACAATGAAGTAAATATGTAATTTGTACGTATTCATGTATGTGTTTGAAAAAATATCCCAATAAATCCTATAAGATTTCTATTATATGAAAAATTGCATTTTGTACACCATAATGTTACTGTATTGTTGTCTTTCCGGCATTGTAATATCGTTTGACATATTTTCCCAAAATGTATTATTTACCATATAATCATTGGTTTTTATAAACTTGGGTTTTATAAACTGCATAAAGACAAACAGGACTACTTTTTCACATAATGTTAACTTGTAATAGCTATATTGTCAAATTGTTATGAACTATGTAAATACTATTCAGTGTTTACATTAATGGAACTCTACTGAGGCCTGATCGTGTAACACACTTTAAAAACAAAAATTTCGAAAACCTATTTTTTTTCTTTTGTCATCGTGTGTATGGCATAGTAGTCTATCTTGTGGTACCTTTACCAGAATATGTATTTTATCGGTTGGCAATTCATTTAAAACTTGTATTATATCTGTTAATCTAGGAAAAGTGTTTAAATGTACCACACAATAACATCTGATACACTGAATACGTTGGTAACAAGAAAATGTAGGTGTTCGAAAACATTCTTTATAAGTGTGTTACACATGATGTGTATTGCAGATATGTAAAGGCCATACCATTAGGCTTTTACATATCTGCAATACACATCATGTAAATATTAGAAGCTTTAACGTGTGTTATAAAATGGTTTATGCTTTCAGATCCCAGTTTGAACCTCCAAATGTGTCGTAACTCCAGGCGCCGTATATTCCCCTACCTCTGTTTGAATGTTTTGGTAAGTAAAACGATTGAATCATACCCCTAAATCAAATCAGTCACTGTATATATTCATCGTAAATTATGATATGTCGCTCTTAAGTTTGCATTATTACAACAGTCATAGCCATTCAATGTTTATGAATCCGATCGGCTGTTTTAGTTTGCATTTGTGGATTCTAGACAAATTGTTTAAATTTGCCAAATTAAATTTGTCATATTTTCTTTGGCTATATAGTTACGATGGCATGAGAATTTACTTTTAACCTGAGAAATGTTTTGCAAAACAATGTTGATACATGCAAACATAATAACAGTTTGTAATAACAACTACTACAGCTGTAAGATGTAGTAGTGGAAATATAACATTTGTATTTCACTTAATGTCTTTCCGTTGCGAATTCTTAATTTTATTGAAACTTCAATACTTGTGTGTCATAATGATCATATATAATATATAACCGGATAGCAACTTATTTCACCCAAGGGACACTTTTCTCTAATATATTAACTCAAGTTGTTAGGTGATTTTTTTTTTGGGGGGGTGGTGGTTTGGGGTGGGGGTGGGGGTTGTTGGTTTTTTGCTTTGCACAGTGGGACAAATATTTGTGTGTTTAAATAAAACGCAAACAAAGCTATAGATTTTTTACAACTTGTCCTTTTTATTCGCTCAATTTTGTTTAATAATTCAAAAAGAAATGTCGCTGTCTGCGTCAAAAATGTTTATTCCTCTGCAGATTCTGTGGATGTCACCCTTAAATACATGTATGGAAGCAACGGGTAAATGTCGACAAACGTGCTTGGAAGAAATAAACAACACTTTCAAAGGCATTTGTCCAACACCTGAATCGTGTAGCTGGCAGTGTGCTGTCGAGAGGTTTGAAAAAAACTACGGGAAATGCGAGAGTGACCGAGTGTACCATTGTGCCCGAAACTACACCGACAAAAACCTTCTTGATCTGTCATTACCACGAGGATACGCCTATATCGAGGCGTGCGCAAAGGACATCTTGTGCGGGGCAGGTACATACAACGTTATACATGTAGAAAACTGTACACCTAAATTAAAGCACTGTTTAATTAATATCAATAAGCATGTTGCGAGATTTTCAGGGACACAACCTGCAATATCAACTGACAGCAATATCAACTGTTATCAACACACGAGTGGTGGCGCTGACTGCCGCTGTTGTTACTTGCATTTCGTGTGAAAACCCTACAAATGCCAGCAGCCAGGACAAACATTCTTCACAGTACTCTGTGTGCGGCGATCATCCACCAGTATTTCACAACGTATCAGGTACAACATGGTTTGTTTGAAAAGGTGATTAAGGTAATGGGAGTGCAATAGATTCACATATTTGCAGCTAGGAAGAGGTTTTAAAAATATTTTTGTATTTAAAAATATGACATTTTAAGACGATCCACCGCACCGCTTTTCGCTTTTCTCAGTTTTACCAGGCATTCTGTCCTTTGACGATGATATGTAGTCAGTTATTCTAGCTACTTCGCGTGTTTCTGTTGTCTGTTGAATATAGGTGCATGCGTGGGATAGAAGACCAATCTTGGCCTATTCCGTGTTTTCTTTATTATCCAGTTGATAGCATTTTAGAAAATAATTACAGAGAACAGCCTTGATAGACGTCTTTGCGCACTGTAAATGACCAAGAAAGGTTTATGTCGTGATCTCAATACAATTAAGAGCCTGGACAACCTATGTTGTTGGGGAGGCCATACTGCGACAATTCTATTCCAGGGATTGTTCAATTAAAATGCGGGACGTTGATATCTGGTTTGCACAGGTTTGCACATGATCTTCATGCTCTGAAACCAGCACTTCTCTTGATTCATTCTAGGATGACTCTTAATGGTATCTTATTGGAGCTGTATATATCTTCAAATACTACAGTCGCGTACATCATTGTATCTGTTTTCACGGCGAAAGTTTGCCGCTTGCGGGCCTATAATAAGGCTCACATAATGTCATTCTATTCTTGACATTTTCAATACGAGACAAATCCAGCACTTCGGCCAGCATGACCCCTCTTTAGCGAACATTGTTTTGTTTTTTATTGTGTCTTCTTTAAACCAAAAACAAGAACTCGATCATAGATACCTTGCAAAGAAGATTCTATTGGGCATATGATTAGCTGAATTAACCTTACCTGACTGGTGTCATGATAGGGATGTTATCATATAATGCATACGCACCTATTTTCAAAGTGAGTACTTTTGCATGATTCACAGTCTGCTTTTATTTAAATGCAGTATATTTTCTTGTTTCTTTAAGGCCAAAAAGGCTATGAGAAAGGCGGAGGCTCTTCTATGGAAATGTGGAAAATCATTATCCCTGTTTTTGCAACGTTGTTTCTACTAGGTATTGTACCTCTATAATATATACTGTCTTGCACCTTTAACGCAACAATTCATTCGAATATTTTATAACTGGTTAAAGATATCGGTTTAACATTTTCAACATTTTAATTGGACACATTTTGTAACATTTTTTATCTAAAAAACTAAAAATGAGATACTCTAGTATCATATGAACATAAATGCACGTGTAGATTCCTTTTAATAACCTTGCACAAATTTCGTCGCCATAATTATTTTAAACAACTATACTCAAACCGAAAAAATACATTAAGTGTCGATTTTAACATTCTACTTCAAAATTTACTCCTGGTCGTGCATCCGAAAAATGCAAGAATAGTTTACTACACGCTCAAAAACCATGTCTTTAAGTGGCACATAATGATTGATTTCTGAAAAAGTAACAGTTTGGCTACGAAAAAAGAAAAGTTTCAGTCTAAAATATTGTGCTTACTACATGCCAATTTTATAAACATTGATTAGAGAAGTAATGTGCTAGAATGAACAATGCTAGTGTTTCGTTTTTTATTAGGTAACAATCATATGACCTTATTTCTATCTGCTTCAGTCACACTTACAGTAATGGTATTCTGGTTGAGAATGCGACCTGGCTCTTTAACACGAAAATCAAAGGGGCAAGGCAAATCGGTAAATCACATACTAAAATGCATTTTTTAAACAAAGATAAAATATCTAATATGTCTTATTCCATGTATAATACCACTGTTACAGATAACAAAAAAATCTTTATGAACGGTTTATGCCACCTGCATAATTGCAATGCTCTGGGTATAAAAAAAATGATTTCCTTCCCGTAAAATGTTTTCTGAAATATCTACAAATTAATATTATCACAAGAAGCTGCAATGTATTATTTTTGTCGCATACTACTTGTATGTTTTCTTGTCTCGCTGTGTTTACTTTTATACATGACATGAGTTGATTCAAATTACAGGTGCCGCAAAGTGAGATCCCTTGTGACAAACGTGACCAAGTGGGTTATACACGACTTGAAGCCAGCACCACTTTTACGTGTAAACGTTGAAATTGAACTATCTGGTTAGTAATTTAATGCTAGTAATGTTAAACAGTGTTTGTCAGTGTATTTAAGCTGTGACAAATTTTGAATAATGTTTTAAAAGTATTGTATATCTAAATTACACGTCGTTATAATGTTATGTTTGCGGAAAACTGTCCAAATGCTGTTATATATACACAAGTTAGACAAATGAACATGTTTAATGTTTTAAGCAGTCAACATCAGTTATCGGAAAACAGAGGAGGAACATTCGCTCAAGTACAAAACGCTGAATCTGCCGCAAAGTGTGGTTGAAGATGATCATTCAAGCAAATGCTGGAATGAAAGTAAAAAGGTATCAATATATTCATATGATGGCATCATTTATAAATAAACAAGGACTATTTTAAATCACTCACTTGAAACTTAAAGCAACACATTGCATGTTTTCTTCAAAGAAAAGTTTTCTTCAAATAGAAACTTGTACATTTTGCCAATGCCCTGTATGTTGACAGGAAGAGTTAGCCCAACGATTCCTTGACGCGTTGTTGTTAAAAATGGAAATCCGCGTTGATACAACCGATATAGACAATTGCATAAGAACATTCAGCGAAGATCTTGGTCTACCAACCACGGCCATATTTCATTTACTGGATGTAAAACATTTCGCAGTGTAAGTAAATTTCCACCACAATCGTCTAGAATATGTGTTCAATCAATTTTAGCATATACGAGGGGTGTTTTAATTGAAATGCAACTCGGATTAAATCATGTAACTACGCACGCTTTTCACGAAATAATTGCTTTGATTGCGTAGAATCAATTATCTGTCGGTTGATATCAGTTTTGTGTAAATCTGTTCACTCTAGCCCCGGCTACACTACGGGAAACATTGTCTACTCGTACACACTCATGATAAAATGGTTGGTAAAACGTCTGCGTTCGCCGCTGAAATACGGGCCTACATAAAAAACGCTGTTTTCTTGGTATAGGTCAAACTGAGAGATTTCGTGAAATATGCTTAATCTATGGTTATGGTGAGCTATTCTATGCATCGGTTACTAGGTGGTGCAAGAACTTTGCAAGTGGATTAACGTCCTTGCAAGATGCACCATGCGGCCATCGCAAAAAGACTGCAACTAATCCGGAAATGATAGAAAAGGTCAGAAAAATGGTATCGACAGATGCAAGATTTACTGTTCAGGAAATAGCACGAAAGGTTGGCATTTCAATAGGAGCAGTTCATTTAATTTTAATAAAGCACCTTAAAATGAATAAGATATCTGCTCGATGGATACCCCATTTGCTCACAGAGGACCAGAAGCGCATCCGCGTAAATCTTTGCTGAACATGTATCCAAAATATGATAGTCGCTGGTTTGCTAATATCGTCACTTGCGACGAGACATGGGTGCACGTCTATAAGCCCAAACGAACACACGGAAATAAGATATGGGCTACAAAACACATGAAAAGGCCGTGTATAGCCAAACGCACAATGAGCGTCAAAAAGGTCATATATGCAATTTTCTTCACAAATCAAGGGCCTGCTATACAAATTGCTGTTCCAAAAGGTAAATCTGTCAAAACAAGTTCTACAGAGGGGTGGTTCTTAAAAAGTTGAAAAAATATTTCATTAGACGCAGGCCAGCTACAGGCTTGTCGGGGATCAGGTTGTTGCATGCCAACGCGTCTAGCCACAAAGCGGCTATTTTACGCGAATTTTAAGGCGGGAAAAGGTTGTAGAGATTGCGCACCCACCGTATTCCCCAGACCTAGCCCCCTGTGACTACTTTCTGTTCCCGAGACTCAAAAAGTACCTCACTGGGCGAAAATACAAAACACGAAAAGACCTAGGTTCAGCCATCTTCCAGTGTCTCAAAGGTATACTTATAAAAGACTATCAAACTGCCTTCATAA
>Ga0224511_10001168_pt1 | contig 15194 bp, 3 predicted proteins | sample SF_May12_sed_USG_2_FD_169988 | JGI IMG/M metagenome (GOLD analysis project Ga0224511, IMG submission 169988) | Sediment microbial communities from San Francisco Bay, California, United States - SF_May12_sed_USGS_8_1 | ecosystem: Environmental > Aquatic > Marine > Sediment | place: USA...
CCTGCAAAGTTCGAGTGACCTTTCCCCAATCGTTTTACAGGTAAAAAAGGTTTCCTGCGGGAACATATTTTAAAGTTTAAATATTTATGAACTAAACGTAGGCATAATTCAAGTTGTCTGAGATTTTGGCTCTGCCCGAGGCTAGGCACCTCGCCAACAAGCCCGGCTGGGCATCAGTTTATCATTATTACGTTAGCAACAAACATAATGCAACAATCTGACAAAAGTCAGTATAAATTGACAAACATTCAAAGGGAGAATACTCATACACTGCGCTGTTGGTAACGCAGCTGTGGGTAATGAGCTTTTCTAAAAGAGAACGCTCTCGGTAGGAAATCGAATAAACATAAATATGCTGTCAATGTTTTACCTTTTTTTTAACTTTTTTTTTCAATATTAAAGTCTTTTTTTAAAAAGTAAGGACGTGCTAAATGTTTACATAATTCATTTAATTAAAAATACTTCGAATTAACCAATGATATACTTTGTACACGTCACGTGCTCCTTCATGTAGTAAAACAGGTCACGTGCTTCTACATGCCTCAAAATCATGTTGCTTACCAATACCCTGCGCAAGCGCGGGCTGTGGACAGCCCACCGGGAATAACGCAGTCTGTTTTGCTTCGTTTCGTATAGCCGGTTCGTAGTTTATGCGAGCATCTTGCAATTTGATACACAAACCTCAAAACCGTTCTGATAAATTGCGCAAAGTTTTACTGTGGAACAAAACCATGTCACATTTCAACTCAAATAATTCAATATAATTTCGCTCCTTTCGCTTTCGCATATAACTGACATTGATACATTTATATCCGTAAACTAGATCAAAAGAGTTCGCCAACATAGAACGATCACTCCTGTGTAGTTTTCTTAATATGGACTAAATATCAGAGAAGTATTGTCAACATGTTCTTGTATAATTTAAACTTGTGATCCCAAGAGCGTAAGACCTTGTAATGTGGACATCGGGAAAGCCCCCTAGAGTTCATCTTAATAAGTGTAACTTTCGAGACAAAATAACCTAAAAACCTTGGTTGACTACGGTAAATTAACATTGTAGCTTCTTGATTGATATCCAATGTGTATTAGGTTTAACGGTTTTTATATTATTATTTGATTCTATGAGATTGCTCTATTTCCAACAGCGAACAAGTCTTATCTAGAGTAAAGTAGTATCCAGATAATCGCATAATTTTATGTTCATATAACCTAACGAAAAACAACAACCGCAACACGCGTACTTGTTATATAGAAAGTTCGATACTCAAAAATAGTGTACAGTATGGACCGTTCCGCAACTGTCAATCATGATCATTTATAACAGTGCATGGTCAATTTTAATCCAATAGATTAGGATTATATTGTCAGGTGACAATCTGACCTAGAAAACACAAAAGAATGACCCCTTCACAAGCCTTCACAAGATCAAAGCAAATCTACCGCACTGGGCGGAGTTTGATATTTTGCGGAACGGTGCATATCTGTGCATGTTGTACTGCTAAAACTAACGCAATAAATCTTATCATTTTTAATTACATGTTGTACAGTGGACATTTATATCTTAAAACACTATCTTTGCCGAACTACGTTCTTCAAAAAGATGGAATGACAAATGCACTTACTGTTACATAAGGCTTTGTGATATTAAAACACCTCTATAAAAACACACAAGGAACTTGCTGGTAATAAATAATCATATAAAAAATCAAAATAATTGATTAAATTGAAACTCTATTTAAACTGACTTTGTATGAATTATTTAATAATCTAAACATTTGACGCATTGCCTCTCACTCGGTATTGTGTAAAATGCATTAACAATTCATGCATAATGCTTTGTGTTATTGGCAACGGTAACTCATTGTTATAGTTTCAGACAAACAATTGTTCAATATTATCAAATCGTCGTGTTCGTCAGCAGCTTTGACAAATGGGTATTATAGACATAAACAAGCGTTTAACACGACATAAGTAAACCGTTTAGTGTAGATAAATATATACTTTACATATTGGTCGTTTTGAATTATTAACTTTGTAACTTAGTATACCTGATTATTTCATTATTTATGACATCCGATCACTGTTGGAAACACCATACCATAGTGATTGCAATTAATTGTGACAAAATATTGTACATTAAAATAGGTTGGCCAACGATTTCCTTAAACGATATCTCGCAAACATGTTTATCATTTTTGATTGACAAGAATCAAACTGATGAAGTAATAAAATGTTTAATTATAAAAAAAAAACAAGTACACATCAGTTTTGTTGAGAGTCAATTGGTTTAGTTGCGATACTTACTTTTTCGCGAAATTTAGTAATACACAATCGATAGTATTACATTGATAATGATTGGTTCTGACTTTTTTCAGATTAAATATTGTTTTGTGATACATGTAGCTGGTATAACAATGAACACAGGATATCTCAAAATGAAATTCCCTGACGTGTATTACATATTAAGAAATAAAAATGACAATCATAAAAACTGAATCCTAAATACACAATGTATGTGTCATGATTAAAACAGCTGTTTATAATGATAATACATTCAAAGAATGCCTTTACAGATTTTGCGATGTTTGAGACTATAAGAACATATCATCATATACAAGTTTGACTTTTTTAATAACCAATGGCTATTTTAGTTAGCTCGCTTCTAATGCATCACCACGCAAACGTGATTAAAGTAATCAGTTTTATGTTTTTCTTTTCTCAGGAATTGATCATTCATACCTGTTCATATTTTTGCTATTGCAAGGATGCCTTCACAACCCTAATCTATTCGTCTTTTGCATTCTTCAGATCCGCGGTCTGTTGGTTTGATTTCATCGCAAACAACCAACGCAAATTGATTGATTGATTGTTTGCAAAAAGCCACTATGATTCGTCTGTTTGATACAATCGTACATATGTTTATATCGTCCCACATACACATGTCAAGTATTTAATATATTTTTAATAGCCTTATCTGCGTAATAAACTGTTGACACAAGCACTGTGTAGTAATAACGCATATGTGATATGTTAACAAAACGGATAATATGTTTGACATTGGTACGAATGTTGTCTTTAGTTCAAGCGCAATGTTTCATACAACAATACTAGTATATTTACGACATATATGCCCTCTGAGACTTTGACGTTTAATAATGTCATGAACTTTGTATATCAGCAACTATGCCTGGTGCAAAGAAACCAGCTATATAACGAATTTTCAGTGCTATTCTGCGTCACTCCCGCTTACCATTAAAAGTCATACAAATCAAATACAAAATATAATATAAACACGTTTTACTGCTACACGTCAATTCTAACAACGAAACCAACTATGACTCTGAAACTTACCAATTCGTAAATACTAACACATATGTACTGTAATGATAAACATTACGCCCGACCACCTATTTCTAAATATGCATAATCCGTTTACCAATGAAAGGATTAACGTATACTTTTACAAACATAGTCGCATGTCTTTGGACACAAAACGATTCTTTGTGAAACAAATTAGCCACTTTTCTAAGGGCGTGGTTATAACGGCCTCAGCGTAATGTCAATTGAATCAGACTACTTTATACACATCACCGACATACCCAACAATACCTTGTATTTTAGAGTCTTAAACAAGAAAAAGACACATAACACACTTACCTCTGTCTCAAAGAACGGTTTTTTATTCAGTGCGCATAGATGTTTAACTTTTGTACAAATGTTCATTTTAGTGACGATAGCGAATAACTGTTAACAGGATTCGAAACTACCTTGTGTGTTTTATATCCTTAACACTTAGTTGTCCTTTTAGCATTAATTCATGCACGCTTGTCACTTGCTAGATGCACACTTTAGTATTCCACACAGAAGACATGGTAATGGACCGCAAGCTTCAACTTATCTGAACCATGTCTCAAAACAGAGATACAATTTGATAATGCTTTGGCAAAATGTCTGAGAAAAAGGCAGAGTTCAGACTGATTTAGACGCATGCAGGTCAAAGTGGTCAATAAATAATACAAACCAGAATGTAGTTTTGTATTTTTAGAATCAGACATATAGGCTAAATGTCTAACGATGAAGATTATCAACTAAACTCTACCCCTTTAAAACATTTTCTTTTGTTATTGGGAATCCCTCGTTACAATAATTGTGTAAATGTTTTATTTCTGTACAAAAGGTTCGACATGTCCCATAACCACAAACAAGAAAGTCGGCAAAACGTAAGAATACTAAAACACATATAAACTTACGTGATAGAATAAAAAAAACTTAACATAAATTAAATAATTAATAATATTTTTACCCAACAGAAATTATATTAGTTTATTTAAAATTACAAAATATATTTTTTAAATATACGCTTTTAATTACTTGTTTTATGTTTTGCTAATTAGTCTTAACATCGGATATAATTTGACCCCACCTTTCGGATAAGGATAATTTAAACTGGTTAATTAATTGATCTAACTCACACGTTTGAGGTTCTCCGTAGACAGTAAACGTAAACTGTACCGAGTGCACATTATACTGTTAGTAACAGAAAACAACTCTACTCCAGTAAGAAAAGTATTTAACATGAATTATGTATTCTAAAACATAACTGAAACTTAAGCTTCACTTAGAATACATATAGAAGATGTCATTGTCTTTTTGTAGTATATTCACTTTAAAAGATTAATACTTTAAAGCAGAAAATAGAGTGCAAAACCGTGTGACCTATAACGTGTGTTATACCGGTTGCGAACTTACTAACATTTAATGTCGATAGACGACATATTACATAACACTTAGGAACAACCTTAAACATATTTTATGTTTATAAATTAATGCTCACGCTAACATGTAGCGCATTTGTGATAACGTTGACATCTAACGGCCGCTATAAAATGTGTAAAACTTTTAAACATTATTTATTTCAGCTTTTATCTGGTAAAACTACATCGTGCATTAATAGTTTATGTTACATTCAAACGATATTTAATCGTCAGACTCTCTACAACTTAGAAAACTCTAGTAAAATGCCTCTTGGCACATGTTTGTGTGCTCTGTCATTAAGCAAGCGGTAAACCGACATCCAACATGATATTAATACACCACTGGCTTGTTTAAAATCAGTTAAAGAAAAGTGAGTATACCACGTTAATTCAGAAAACGAATGCATGTATGCATTCAGTGTTACAGTATTATCTTGTTTGATTCACTCATAGCTGTGTATCTTTCATAGTTGAGCATTTCGTTATACTAACGAGCAGATGTAAGATTAAAAAAGGTCATTGTACCAGCATAAATACCTTAGTACTCGCTGTAAACAGCGTCTGTAAAAAGCTTTGGAAATATGAGCATTTATTGTGCCGATGCTGAAATGCCTTTTTATCACAGTGTGGTCTGCGTGGTCATTTAATTGCACAACCAATCAGTTACTTATTTCATAACATTTGCCCCACCGTTGTTTTACTACGATGCTTTATGTTATTTATCTGTATACATCAAACATCATTATTTCAGTGTAACATAATAAACAACACCGTATGTTTCCATAGAGAATATTGCTTTGATAACTAGGTTCGTATCATTGATGTTTACCGATAAAATATAAATGATGCACACACACTTAGTACAAAATACATTACTTGTATGTTAAAAGTTCAAAGCGTATTGGCTCTAAAAACATTCAACTAAATCAATATCAAACATTCATGATTTAATGTTTATCAGAATTATGCAGAATAGTAGTTTATGTTGCATGTTAAATTTCAATAATAGAAGGTAAAAATCGGTATATTGATAATAATTCAAGTTTGCACTATCTCAAAATCATGTATTATTCATTGTATATTGCGCAACAGTTAAACATATACAGTTAAATTAATTATTTGTTTTGAACATGTGTTGGCTTTCGGCTTTTAAATTTCCTACCTAAAATGCATTTTAGAAACAAAAACTACCAACTATAACATAAGCACGTTAAATACCGTAGTAGTTAAAAGATTATACTTTCGCATCTCAACTAATCAAGGTTAGGATCAGTCTGCTGTAATCCAACGAATACCCAACAAAGACAAACACACTTCCTTAGTAGTATTATAATTGTACAGTTCAAGTTACAGAATTACAGCCTAATAAATATATTGATGAAAATTGTTGGTGGAATTATCATTGAGCAAATGCGATAAAATATTTCATCACTTGCAATTCGTAGACAGTAAACTATTTAATTAGCAGGTGTTTCGATAAATACTTAATTCAGTGCTTACTCCTGATAATGTATAATTATGATTGCATAATAGCGAGCTGCCACTAATTAGTAACCTCAATATTAGAGAATTTCTATAATTCATCAGACTGTTTGCAGACCTCAGTCGATTGAAGTACGAGATGATCTTTGTAGAGCAGTTATATATATTTCTAGTTCAACTATTGAACTCATAAGCTCATGTCGATCTTATCATTACCCCAACATCCGTTATCTTTATCTCACAGTAGGCAGGTATGTTTCATTTTCGATATTCATTCCAATTGTGTTTAAGTGTATTGGTTATGTAATGTCGTTAAATTGTTTGGGTTTTGTTTGTTTCGTATAAAATAATATTTATGAAACATAGAATTTTATAGATGTTTTAACACATTATTACATAGGCGGGATACCCGGTGCATTATTTACAATTTTAAATGCCGATTTTTTTCCAAGGAAACGCGATTGGTAGTATTACTTAGTTTAAAAAATAACATGAACATCACTGGTATACTAAGTACCTTACAAAAAGTATTTAAATATTTAAAGTATATGTATTGTGTGCGGCGAAGGAAAAGGAACACAAATGGTTTTCTCCGACTGTATGAAGTCAAGATGTCGGTTGACCTAACACCGTTCCGCAAGCTTGACAACAGGAATCGTATGTCGTGTATATGTGTCTAAACGGGTATTTTATTTTGATTATACTTGTCAATTTAACTGGCAAACTTATGAATTTCAGACTGATTTAAGCACATACATGTCAACGTGGGCAATACATATGATAACGCGATGTTGTACTTAAATTAGCAAGTGCAAGTATATGGCGGAATTTGAAACGGGAAATAAAATTTTTGCCTCAGAAACTATCACATATAAAATCTATTAATGGTGGTTACAATGTACCAGGTACGTAACATTTGTTGAAAGAATCAATTTTCTTTCAGAACATTTAATGACAAATGTTCGTAATGTCTTGTTGTGCTTCATTTTGGACGCCATTCTGTTCTTGAGCCATAAAACATGTAATACCGATAGTCGTTTAACATCAATAAAAAGCACACATAAAACAAACTAAATAAATAACAAAATATATACTTTACAATAATTGTACCGCCTGCAGGTACATGCTTATGACAACCACGATCTAATCATAACTATCAGCAACAAATTTGATGATGTATCAAACATTAAAATATCGTAATATGTACTATTACCATTGATTTTAACTCGTACAAGCTTACTCCTAAACGAGTAAAACAATTTTATGTAGGTTCATTTTAATAGGACTTAAGGTTGAATATTTGAATCAAACATTGTCTTCGCTTAAACATATAACTAAACTTCAAACTTCATATTGCAAAAGATTGGTATTTTTCGTAATATCATCAGACAATGCAATTAATGAAAAATACTTTTTATCAGAGAATATAATGTCTTTAGGGTATAAAAAATAGAACATTTGAAGACTTATTTAATACTTTATTAGCTGCGGCTTATGGTTTGTCTTAAAACAAATCATATTAAATCCCACTTGGGCAACGCCTTTAACACATATAATCATATTTCCGGTGCTCAAGAGTTTTGCCCACGCACACCACTATTCATTTTCTAAAACGTTGACGTATTACGGTCTCTCAAACGTCAACATGGTATAATTGCAGAGTATTTTTGGTGATAATAGTAATTTTAAACGTAATACACCAGTAGTGTTTATAAAATCGCTCTCATGTTTAAAAATTATAGCCATAAATGAATAATGTACCATTACTATAGATCACTAAAGAATAATATTCTCACCCTACTCCATCCAATAACTGGAACAGTGACACTTGATTGAATTGCTGTTTTATTTTTAAACAATTATTTCTATCGCCACTGCACTACAGTCTCCCTTTTTAAAGAAAATGCTTAAACACTTTACAATAATGAAAATAAAAAGATCCCCTAACCGTTTCGTACCACTTTTAAATCTCGCAAACAGTCACAAATGACGCTTTTGCAGAAACATAAATATGTAACTACAATGTATTTGCTATAAACGTTATATACTAAAAGCTTTGGGAATATGAGTCTGTACTATGCTGATACTAAACTTTCGCTAGGACAGTAATATCATCGAATTGCTTGATACATCTTTTCATAGCATTCTGATCTACATTTTATCGCAAATGCATTTCTAACATAGCGTGTTTATTAGAGAGACACATTTTCACTAGTGTACTCATCATTTTATAATTAAAACAGAAGCCCAAACTTGAAGTTTAATGACATGAATCAACAGCGGTAAAATGTTCCAAAGATAATTAAAACATCACCAGTATAATTCCACTGAGAAAAGGGAAATCCCCCAGGAAGCATAGCCTGATAAATTACGATCCATCACTTACTACATCAATATCAGAAGATCAGGTTGGTTGTATTACAGCATTAGCAGTATATTGCCGTAATAAAGTAATTTTAAAACTAAAGACTGATATAACTTACGGAATCTGTGATCAGGAGGTTGTTTTTAACTGAATGGCCAACAAAAAACACATTGCCTTTCTTCGTAGAATAATTTTTAATGCAGTTGTAACATGTCAATTACTGAATTCAAGGGAAAATATTATTGAATGGCATAGTTACACACACAATATGACAAACAAATAAGCGTTAATTACACTCCGAACACATTTTGATTTAGATTTCGAGCATGGTAGCCCAAAATGTATATACAAGAACAGGTTTGTGGAGTTGTCATTGAGGAAAATACAATAAATTATTTCACATCTTGTCATTCGGCTTCACTAAAACATTTAATTAGCATGTGTTTGATAAATATAGTTTGTCGTATGTACTGCTAATAAATACTATTAGTTATTGCTTACATAACTAAGCAATTACTTTAAATACAACTATAGAATTACTTTTATTAAAAAAAGAGATATTAAATCTTAACTACATTCTATGCCACCAGGCCATTGTCGACATTTTTGGGTAATTATCGCATAAAGGCGAGCTGCAGCAAATCGGCAAAATCTAATTAGTACGTTTATATAAGGGATGGGTGTTTGTGTGTGCATACCTAAGTTAACGGTAGAAGAACACTAAATGGTCTTTAGAGAGAAGTTATATTTATTTTTAGTAAAACTAATAAACTCTGAAGCTCATGTTGATGCAATAATTTACCCAACATCCGTCATTTTCATATCCCAGAATGAAGCTCTATATGTCACTTCCAAATTTCTATGTCGATTGTTTTGAAAATTATTTGGTTCTGTACAGTCTTTTAATTGTTTTATTTATTTTGTATATTGCGATTTATATAAAACGTAGAACTTTGATATTTTAGCTCGGGGTGATATGGGTGATAGATAATGCATAGTTAAGTGAATTTGGTATGTATTTTAAATAGTATTGTATTTGCATGTGCCGATTATTTCTAAGCAAACGCGATTGATCGTATATATATTTCACATGTGCATATATAAAACAAATCACCCTATGGTAATACTATATGTGTGTACAGTGCGTGCAGCGAACAAAACACAGGAATGGGACAGTGTATTCGTATCGTTGTGTCTGTATGAAGACAAGTAGTCATTGTGGACATTGCGTCGGACCATAAGCTTGACAACAGGGCTCTTATATCTCATATATATGTCAAAAGTTCCTAGTCAAAACAAATATTCAGTTTGATAATACTTGGTAATTTAACTGGTAAATACGGCAAAATTTAGACTGATTTGAACAAGTCGACAAGTAAACAATACACCAAGATAACGCGATTGTGTATGTCAATTAGCGAGGAAAACTATGAGAAGTAATTTGAAATGGCAAAGAAAAATTATTAAACAATATGCATTTGATAAGCTCAGGATATTACTTCATATCAGAAATATCTCCAATTGTTACAAAAAGTACTGGTTTGTAAAAGTCGTTCAAAACAAATACACACACACACAACAAAGTAATTGAATAAGTAAGAAACTGTCGACTACAAACACGATTATATCGGCACTAAACTATGTGATATTAAATAGTGTTTTGTCTAAGACAACGTTAGCTATAACAGTATTTGTTGACATTCCTATAGGAGCACTTCGGTAGGACAATTTTATATACGTGCCTTTGAGTATGTATCAAAGATGATCAATTTGAACAAACGTACCACTGAAGGTAGAGTTCAGTATCTTGACAATTGACAAAGCTACTATTCATATTGTATTCTTATGTAGAAAATGATAAAAATACCCTGTTTGTAGAAACACTGTATCGTTTAGGATATAAAAAGTAGGACATTTGAATACATTTTTAATGCCTTATTAGCTGCTGTTTATGGTTTGTTTCTAGACAAATCATATTAAATCACACTTGGGATTAGCCGTAATCACATAGATGCATCTTTGCTGAAGGCTTAGTGTTTTCATGCACGAATCCGATAATACAGTCAGGACACTGACTTCATACTGCCGTTTATACTCAAAGACATGAAGTATTTGCAATGTGTTTGTGGTAACAATAGAAATGTTAAACCTAAAGCACCCGCATTTTATTTAAAAACTCTGCTTTGTTGAAATATATGATCAAAATGATATATGTTCACAATTTTAAAACAATCTAAAATTTAAAGTGCGTGTGTTAATTGAATAGGCAAACGGCATCCCTCATTGACCTATTGCAACCTTCCATAATTAAGAGTCTTGAGGAAAATAGTGTTTCCATAATCCTTATCCATAAAATGTATGTATTTTTAATAGTATCTTGTTTTAATCATCCAATACTGTAGATTCACGTTTTCGCTTTTTCCAGATGCATGAAATAAACTTCACATTAAAATTAAAACTGTGAATAATTGAACTTTCAAATGAAGCTTTTATAGAATCATAAATATATAAGAACTTGATATTAGGAGTGTCTGCTAAAGGCTTTGGGAATACCAAACTTTATTACACCGACACTTGAATGTAAATGCGTCCCATTATATCAAACTGCAGGGAAAAAACTCAAACTGCATGGCATTTGTTTTCATAGCAATCTGCTCTACATTTCATCGCCAATGCATTTCCACCATAACTTAAGATGTTTATGGTAAAACACTTGACATGTAGTTTACACAGTAGATCAGTATTATTAAAATAAGTGTTAATGCTTGCCAAATGTGCATTTAATTAAATACAAAAGCCAGATGTATTGATATTACAATGCGCTAGTCGAAACCAAAATTCATTTCATTGCTGAAACTGAATGGAAAACAGATAAATATACGATATGTATGTGAGTCAATTCGTTTTAGTGAAGAAACATAAAGTACAACACATATCCTTTTTATTCAATTACCCCTGTGTATTCGGTCAACCACTGATATCAGAAACATGATTTTACTATACTTAAACAATGTAAGTAAATTTTTATACAATTGTAATTTAAAGTGACACATTTTGATTTGTAATTCAAAATAAAAATAGTTTGAACAAAATGTGTAAAAACTAATAGTGCCTCAGTTACACTTTTTGCTCCCTGAATAATATCAAATGTCCATAATTAAAGATGCAAAGTCTGTATCTTTATACCCTTAAAACCGGTCAAAAATCTTGCAATATGTTAAGTATAGTTAATAAATTAACATTGCAAAAGGAATTGCAAAACTTTGTGACAAATAATGTGTTTTTTTGGACAAAAAAATAAAAATTAAAGAACAAGTAGGCGCATTCTATTTTAGAAAATGGATGCATGTATGCATTCAATGTTAAATTATTTTGTTGTTTTATTCACTCATAGCTGTGTAGTTTCTCGTGAATTACCATTAAGTTATGCTAACGAACAGATGTTGGCTAGACTTAAAAACAATCATTGTATTTATACAAACATAAATAATCATGTACATATACACTGTTTATAGCATTTGTAAAAAGCTTTGGAAATATGAGTAGTTGTTGTGCCGATGCTTAAATGTCGTTGTGTCACAACGTGGCAACCTGCATGGGCAGTTAATTGCACAAACAATCAGTTTATTTATTTTATCGCATTTTGATGCATCTTAGTTCTACCAAAATGCTTTTTGGTGTGATTAGATCACAAATCATCGATCTATACGTGTGACACTATAAACAACACCTCATGTGCAAATATTATTGCATTGATAACGTGATCTTATTCTTGATGTTTACAGATAAAAAATAAAAGAAGCTGATTTACTTATTCACTTATTTGTTCTATCATAGTTATGCATAATAGAAAATTAATGTATGGTGCATGTAAAATGTAAATGTAAAACTCAATATATTGAAATCATGCTGCAGGTGTGTGGTTGTATTTATATATTGCCAAAGTAAAGAAATAAAGTTAAATAAACTACATGTTTTTATCATGAACATATTTGTTTTTAGCTTTTGATTGTCCTGCCTATAGTGCTTGTAGAGGTTAAAAATATACTTTCGCATGTTTAACTTACCGAGGTTGGGAAATATGCATACATTAATGTTGTATGTAAAATGTCATTAATAGAAGATTAATATCGGTATATTGATTTAAATGTTCATTAACTCGAAAACAAGTTTTGTTTCTTGTATATTTTGCAAAAGTAATGAAATAAAGTTAAATAAACTATTTGTCATAAACATGGTTGCTTATAGATTTAATAGGCCTGCCTAAAATGTAATTAAAAAAGAACGTTAAATACCGTAAAGGTTAAAATAAACATTTCGCAATTTCTTTTACCTTACTGAGTTTTGTCTCAGCCTGCTGTAATCCAACGTGTATCAAACAAAGACACACACTTATATCCATCGTTATATTTTAACAATTCAGTTTAAACTCGCTTACGACACAACTCAAGAAATAGGAAATACCGATGATTTTAAAATTTTATAACACAACATATGCGTTAATGCAAACCACTTATTTCAATTATGGCACGTGCATGACAGTCTAATAAATATAATAATGCAAATGGTTTGTGGAATTATCGTTGAGCAAATACGATAAATTATTTCATCACTTGCCATTTGTATACATAAAAATATTTAATTAGCAGGTGTTTAATAAATATGGCATGCTCTGCGTACTGATAATTTATTATGATGATCGCAAAATGTCAAGCAGCCACTAATAAGTTACCTCTAATTAAGGTACTTATATAATTCATTAGACTGTGTGCAGACCACAGTCGAGATGGTCTTTGGAGAGCAGTTACATCTATTTTCAGTTACACTATTGAACTCGTTGAAGCTCATGTCGATCTTATCATTTCCCCAACATCCGTTCTCTTTCTCTCACAATAGGGAAGGCAGCTATGTTTCATTTTTCGATCTTCATCTCTATTGTTCTGAAGTTTATTAGTTATGTCTAGTCTTTAAGGGTTTGGATTGTGTTTGTTTCATATACAATGATTTGAATAAAACGAATACTTTAATAGATTAGGCCAAAAACAAAATCTTGTGTTTAGGGCAAAAGTCTTAAAAACTTAAGGTAGGGTCGGCTCTTTTTTTAAAGAATTGAAACCTCAATTATAAAGACCCTAACGAAACAAAACGGTATTTTCGTAAAAAAAGTTTAGGGTTGGCCAGTTCTGATAGGCAGGGTCGGGTTGCCCAAAACACAGGATATTTTTAGGCCTTAGTTGTTTTAACAAGGGGTTACATAGGTGGTTATAAGTTTACCTAGGGTGTTATTGACAGCGTAAATTGCTTATGTATTTACCAGTGTCGATTGGTCCAACCAAACGCAATTTCTAGTATAACTTAGTTTTTATGTTCGTTTATGATACACAAAATGTCGTGATAAATTATTTTAATATTAATTGTATGTGTATTGTGTGCAGTTGACAAAAAAGGACAAAATGGCAATATTTTCGCCGTCTGTATAAAATAAAGACGGTGGACCTAGCACCAGGGCTCTGTCTTGTATATGTGTCTACATGGATATTTTATTTGATAATACTTGGTAATTTAACTGGCACAAATTATGAAAATCAGACTGATTTAAGCACATATAGGTCAACGTAAGCAATACATAATACACATACATTTTATTTAGCGGTCGAAAATATAAGGCGGAATTTGAAACGACAAAGAAAATATTTGCCCCTAAAACAATCAGAATTTGCTTTACATAACGATTTTGACTCATTCTGAAACCCAATAAAGTACCATATTTATAAAGGTGGTACCTAGTATGTACCATTTGCTGGAGGACTCAATTTGGTATATAAAAACCTTTCAGAACAGTTTATGCCAAATGTTTGTTATGTCTTGTCTTACGTTATTCTTGTAGTGTCATATGTGTTTGTTGTGGACCCCATTTTGTCATTGTGTCTTAAAACGTGTAATAGTCGATGGACATCGCGTATCAATGCAAACACAACAAACTATCCAAAAAATAAATAAACGTACACTCTTACAACAACCACGATCGAATCATAACTAATAGCAACATTAAAATAACGTAACCTGTATTATTATCATTGATTTTAAACAATTTGATGGACGTTCATTTTAATAGGACTTAAGGTTGAGTATTTAAATCAAACAACCGAACGTCGAATTTAACATAGCAAACGATTAGTATTCTTCGTATTATGATCACACTGCAATTAATGATGAATACTTTTAATCAGGGAATATGTTGTCTATAGGGTATTACAAGTAGGACGCTTGAAGACAAGTTTAAAACCCTATTAGCTACCGCTAATGGTTCGTTTCTAGATAAGTCATATTAAGTCACACTTGGGAAACGTATTTAACACATTGATTCATCTATCTGGTGCTTAAGGGTTTTTGCACACGCACACCAGTCTTACTTTTATAAAACGTTGACGTATTACCTTCTCTGATAAGTGTAGACATGGTGTAATTACAGTGTATTTTTGGTGAGAATCTTAATTTTGAACCTACTGCAACAGTATTTGTTGTTGTGGGTTTTTTTTGTAAAATCTTGTTCAAACGTTTTAGTAGTACACCTTTACTGTATACCCCCCCCC
>Ga0224511_10001170_pt1 | contig 15193 bp, 11 predicted proteins | sample SF_May12_sed_USG_2_FD_169988 | JGI IMG/M metagenome (GOLD analysis project Ga0224511, IMG submission 169988) | Sediment microbial communities from San Francisco Bay, California, United States - SF_May12_sed_USGS_8_1 | ecosystem: Environmental > Aquatic > Marine > Sediment | place: USA...
GAAAGAAAGACTGTTTGGGGGGGGGGGTGTTCGTTTTGGATCTATATGATTTTAAGAGGTCAGAAAAACTACATATACACCTCCCAGACAGTAAATAATTGTATAATATATCTAGCATCATCATCATGTGGTAATACAAGGCATAAACACGATATTTTAATTGCGTTCTTTATGTTCCTTTGTCACAGACTGTGGTCCACTTGTTACACCTGACGGGTCAACTAACGACACATCTACGGTTAACGACACTGTGCGTTTTCTGACATGCCATGTAGGGTATACACTCCACGGTGATGGTGTCATACGGTGTGAGCAAAACGGCCAATGGAATGTTAGCTCGACATGCACTGCCATTGGTACCAGTTTACATTTATACAACTTGAACTTGGTACACTAAACAAAACTATTTCTTACACTTGTTCACGTGTTAATAAATTTAATAAGACTTTATTTTAGTTTTTTATATTTAAAAAATATGATTCATTGTTTGGAAACAAAATCAAACAAGAATCCAGCATTATAGCGTTGTCTTTTTTATTTCTATTTTATTTTATTTTACAGAATGTCCTCCGTTACCGGATCATGAAAATGGCGATGTTGTCACTACAAATGGAACCCTGTATGGCTCAATTGCAACGTTTACCTGTTATGCTGAATTCTTCCTCGTTGGTAATGCTATAATTACTTGTCTGGAAAACCAAACATGGAACGGAACATTGCCCTCGTGCAAAGGTAGTTTTCCTATTTAAAACAACGTATACACTATTCAGATATGTTAAGGCATTCTTATATGGTTTTATTGTTATGGGTTTATTTTAATTGTAACGTATTTGACAGTAGCTGTGTTGTCTGCCATTTTATGTTCGATTGCTCATAAGGTGATGGGCTGATTCTGAACATCAATTATGTTAATATATGTCAACGTTATTTATTTGCAAAATGATTAATAAACTCCCGGTTTATGAAGAAAGTGATATGCCAAACTAAACCAATAGTTTACTCTGAAATTTAAGAAGTGTAAGCCTTCTCCATAGTCCTTAAATACATACATGTGTTGTTGAAATGCTCCATGATGTTTTGTTAAATGTTGATATATTTGCGACTTGTATACTCTGTAAATAGTATTGAGTTACTTAATTCTTAAATTCTTTGTTATGCTCTTATCTTATTTACTCGCTTCATGGTAAGCTATTGTGACCGGCCTTTGTCGTCGTGCGACCCCTTATCATTTTAAACTGCCATATCTAGTACAACTTCAAAGAGATGCAATCCCGTCTAACACACATGTAATGGTTCTTGGTCACACAACTCCAGGGCACCCCGGAGGTCGAAAGAAGACCACTAGGGGCCTCTTGTTTTAAAAGTTGACGACATATAAATGACCAGAGAAGAAGTTCGGTTAATGCGTAATTTTACGGCTGAACTAACTAAGTTAATAGCGTCAACAATTCTAATCAATCACATCGTTTCCAGGTAGTTGTGGCGGTATCTATTCCGGCAGCAATGGTACAATAACTTCACCAAACTATCCATCGTCCTACCCTCCCAACTCCTTCTGCTTGTATACCATCACGGTTCCACAAGGACGTGCGTGTCTGGAGTTCCGGAATTTTTCTATAAGCTATTTCGACTCAGTATTTGTCTACGACGGACCCAGTAATTTAGGATACCGATTACGAAGGTATTGTTCTGTATGATAAAAACTAAGCATGAAAACAAATATAACCAATGTTATAGCGTATGAAAATGATATTCATTGCACAGTTAATAATACCGTAAACATGATCTCTTTTTTTTGAAGATATGAAAATAAACAGGATTACGCGACCCCGTTCCATGTGTGTGCAACAGGAGGTAGTGTCACGGTGTTGTTTGAATCCGACCACATACATCAAGGTCCCGGATTCCAGGCAGTCTTTTACATCAATGGTAAGTACATTATAACATTTCCGACTATATTAACTGAAAATTCAACATGTGCATTTAATGTATTGGCCATTTTAATGTCCATCAGATGTGACTGTTACTAATTATTCAGGCTAACGATTGAGATACTTTACCTTGAAATAAGGGTTAAAGTCTCTTTTTTAAAGGAATATGTATTACTTTTAAAATAAATATACGAGACAAATACACAAAGACTTGGTATTTTCTCCCGGTCACGTGTGCTGACTTCTGGTTTTCCTAATTTTAAGTTATTTATTTAAGTATGTATAAAACTTTACAATACACTATTCTTTATTTCCACCAACGATGATGATATGCAAATGTGTGTACATAAAATATGAAAAGCAATTAAAACTATATAAACATGAAATAAGCATACAAAATCCAATCATAAGGCTAACCGCTGACATGCAGTCACAGTAAGTACTAATTTATCAACATCAAAGGAGTTTAAAGAAGCACAATAAACATCCTACACAAACGCATAAATTGTTTTATTACCTGCAAGGCTACATGCGCAAGTAAAGTAAAGAAGTGGTGTACATTAACATGCAGAAGTGATCGGTATTAACATAATCCTTCAGTTACATTGTATACAAATACAAATGACTTCGCAAGGAATCGCTTAAAAACATCACTTTGAACAAGATCACATGAAGATCCAATAAGGTACACTATATATACATTTTCAGTAGACTTGCTAAAGATATAGCATGCGTTTTCATACCGCAGAAATTCATAAGCTTTCGTATGCAACTATCACGCTGGGCTTTGTAATAGGAGCATTCTACAACAAAATGTGCAGACAGATTGCAAATAGTTCTTTTGCAGTGTGGACACGTTTCCTCTGGGTTCCGTGATACATATGTCCAGAGCTTTGCAATATTGTTAGTTACATACTTGAGTTTGTTTGTTAAATATATCATAGGCAATACAAGAGAATATTGACGGTTGCAAAGTTCTAAAAAGACAAAAGATCTTCGTCATAATACGTTCATGCCACATGTCATATTCGTTAGTTAAGACTAAGTTCTTGACACTTGCTTTCCAACAATATGGCAAGGCATAGAAGAATGGCTTATTAGGGCATTGTTAACAAAGCAGTGTAGCCCATATTTGCACAAAATATTACACACCTCAGGAATAAATCCGAGCTTGACAGTTATGTCGGTAACAACCTGCATATATCGACGTATAAATATGTTTCTAGTTTTACTGTTTATATCAAGACTAAGTATTTTGTGTAAAAACAAAGGCTTTCTAATAATAACATCAGAGAAAAGTTTGTAACAACCGACCATAGACTATCACATATCAGATCTAGTTCTTCTAGGAAAACTGTGTATTTTCTTAACAATGTAGTGCTGTAATTTGTTAACAGTTCCAATTTCCTATGATGCCATATTATTCCATAATTCGCTACTATACAGTGCAATAGAGATAAAAAAATTCTTATACAAAAATGGAGGTAATCGGGTTTAATCCGTACCGATGTAAACCTTGAGCAGACATAGCGAAAAAGGCATTTCTAGCTTTTGACAGCGCTCAATAATACGGTTAATAATTTTTAAGTTAGATTCTTGTTTAAAACCCAGGTGGTCAGCTGAGGTTGTTTGCGCAAACATTCTTTTCCATACATTTTTCCGACATCAGGTGGCGTTTCCTTAAACTGAAAACGATAATGTTTGATTTGTTACATTTTTTATTTTTAATTTTTGTTCAGTAAAATGGCAATCGAAATGAATATGTATGTTAGAAATAATACTAATACTAACGATAAAGAAGAAAAAAAGAATTTAGATTTAGGTTCTATTTATTTTACTGTCACGTCAATCATAACAACTCGGCCGTTTCCGTCCTTTCGCCGAGGGGTCCCGATTGCTGTCACTATGTAACATTTTACAATTGGAACTACTCGGCCAATTCCGCCTACTGTCCGATGTGTTCAGATTGCTTCTGTCACATGGTGGTATGATTATCGTCACGTGATTTTGTATGATGGCAGTGGTTTTAAGCCAGCGTAGCGATGTCGTTAACCCTGCGCAGAGTTTGCTTATGTCATAGGCGTATGTAGGATTACCGCTCTTGTTTGATAGCACTTTGCATCATAGATTGTGCGTTCGAGCTGTTTAGAAGGTTGTCAACCTATATCAAATAGTAAAAAGTGGAGAGTACCCAACCTTGACGCACATATCGTTCTTTGCCAAATTGTTTAGATATACGGCCGTTAATTTTTATCAAACAACCGAGGTCGCTGTACGACAATATTAGTGTTTCTATTATCTTGCATACGATTCCCTGCATCCCCAATTTAGCAAACAGACCGTGGTGCCACACGACGTCGAACGCAGCCTTTTTGTCTAACATTCCAATGTTAACGTTGCTCTTACCTTCGATATGTTGGTATATGATTTCTTGAAGGTTAAACGATGCGTCATGCAGCTCAGTTGTTTCATAAACCCTTGTTGCTGAGCACATGGAAAATCAGGCCTGTATAGGGTGCGTCAGACTTTTCCCTTTCATCAGTTTAATAAGCTCTTCGAAAAGGTAGCTTTTGCACGACATTAGAGACACTGGGCGATACCTAGCTGGATCAGTCTTTTCCCCTTTCCCCTTGTAGATAGTAACGAGGACGTTATATTGACCCACTGCTTGGGTGTCCTTTCGTAACAAACGACGGAGTTAAACAAAATTGTAAGAGCTGAATATCTTTCGTTAATTAAATGCTCGTTAAGAATATTGTCAATGCCTGCGCTCTTCCGTTTATTAAGGGTCTTTACCGTTGACTTTATCTCTTCAAATGTAAAATTGATGGTTTAACGTTCTAACTCATCAGACGGGTTTGCGTTTACTAACTGTTCTAGTTCTAACTTGTTTTCTGGTTTTAAAAGTTCTTGTCTATCATAATTTTTATTTTCCTTGAACACGTTTTAAAAATGGATTTTGAATCCTTTGATCACATTATCGTCTTAAAGGTTTCCAAAAAAGTCTATAGTCAATTTCTGCTGCCCGATCGAGTTGGTCTATGTATCTATTTTCATGTTCCATTATTTGTCTTCGTTTGATTCGTCTGGAGTTTCTTTTTGCCGTTTTATATTCTGCATATGCGACCCCTTCTCGCCCGCGTGGCCGTCCTTCTTGTATCCATATCCGGCGTAATGTTCTACCCATTAGCGTGCCTTTCTTTTACTTCACTGTCCCAGTTCGGTTTAGCCTTGCTGTTAAATTTGCTTTTAAGTAAAACGATTTCAGCGGATTAAATTTCAGAAATAATAACGGTGTTCACAAAATCTGGGTCACACTTATAACTTTCATGCATTTTAGTTCTCGCTTCAACACTTCTTCATAATTCTGAATGTTTCTAACATTACACTTATTCCAGGCAATCGTCTGTCGGGTAGGCAATGTTTCTGTTTTACGTGTTCGCATTCTCAGGGAACACGTTATTGGGATGTGATCTGATGTAAGAATATTCGCTTTTTGCTCAAATTTTAAAGCTCTGTATACAGTTTAAACCATTATTGTCCACTAGCAAGTAGTCTAAAGTCTGTTTTGTCGGAATGAAGGTATGGTCATTGTATCTACCAAATGATTCTTGCAGAGACACTAGATCGTTGTTTATGATAAAGTCAGTAAGGATCTTTGATTTCATATTGCTGGTCACACTCGCCGATCAAAACGCTTCCCACCTGGGTATAGCGCATCAAAATTCATGTACTTTGATCATCATTAATGTCACCAAAGCACGGTTTGGGCATTAACATGGGACAATGGCTAAACTATCCCTAACAGTCTAAATAAATGCATAATAGACCATACACAATAGGTACCATGTGCGTGTTTTAAGAAAAATGTGCACAAACCACGACAATTCCAATATACCATTCATTATGAAGGGAAATCATTTTTTTGACCACGGACACAAAAGGGATTTACCTCATATTACATGCAGTTTTCATCTTTTTAAATATGAAGTCAAGACAATTTTGAGTGTCAGCCATTTTACATCACATTTCTTTGCTAAGACTATTACCTAAATCAGTTTTTATGATAAGTACTTTTCAACCCAATGTTATTTGCTCTAGCTCCTTTAAGTACAGAATTATAATAATCAACATTATCATCAGCAGGTAAATACACACAAAATATAAACATGAAGTACAGCCATTAGTGCGAACTTCAATACCACAAATTATATATGAATAAAAAACTGTAAACTACTAATACAAGAAGATAAACACTTTTATACATAAATGGTCTCCCTCCCTTGCCACATTTTAAGGAACCGTTTGTATTACAGTGGTAATCAAGTTTGACTTTACAGGTTTAATCTGAATGTATGCTATCGAAAAACAGATTAGATCTAGACAAAACTAAAATTTATGCTCTGTTATAGGAGTATTATCAGTGTTACAGCGATCTAGAATTTCGGACAGCGCGAATGCTGACGACAAAATACCTATACACTTCCATGTCAATATATTCACATTCATAACTGCAAAGACAAATGTGAGATAATATACAACATACAGTGATAATATACACTTATTAAAAATCATAGTGAAGGATTTAGGTATGCGCTGGTTAAACAATAGTACAAGAGTCTAGTCAACATCAACGTTGTCACTAGCATACGAATCCCCCCAGTGATTGTAAAGCGTCTGTTATGTGATCGATATGAGTTGTAAGAACGCTTGTTTCCTCTTGGCCCATAACCTGCTATGTCGTCATTGTTGTATGCGGTATACGACGGGCGGGTTCGCTTGTCTCTTTTGTTGTCATTGTCACGAGCTGCAGTGAATCCCTGGTGCCGGTGGTCGTCCGTGCGGTCGCAGGAATTATCACCGTATGTGGTATACGACGGGCGGGTTCGCTGGTCTGTCCTGCTGTCATCGTCACGAGCGGCAGTGAAGTCCATGTGCCAGTGGTTGTCCGTGCGGTCGGGGGAATGATCAACGGGGGCCGAACGTTGTCGGCGTGCCGAGCGGCAGGCTGCTCTTTCGGCCTCGTCTTCCTCTTTTGGTTTCCATTTCCTGTACGTGATATCTTCAGGCCAGAAAATCATCATCATAGCGGATGACCCTAAGCGTCCTGCATACAGACGTATAAATGTCACGTGCCTGTTATTGTCTTTGTAAAATCTGTAGATGTCGTCCTCAGTGATGTACCGATCGATGTTGCCGACGTAATATAATACGTTCCGTCTTTTTCTATCGGCTGTAAATTTGGATGTATAAGGATTGCAATCGGATGAGCTCTCGTTCACAACGGCATTCGATGTGCACTGCTTCATGTTTCGTATTCTCGCTAGTTCGGCTTTTAACGCTTTACACGTCGCCACCTTGTTGATTCGCTTGTTTGTTCAAGTACAGCTATCCCCGCGTTCGTCGGTTCTCTGTAGCGAGGCGGTGGAAGGCGGCGTAGTCTTGGGCGGAGAGCGCCGTGTAAAAGGCGGTAGTTTGCGCCGATGGCGGTGACGTCACTCCTAATTGATTTGAGCATGTCTACGTCCCGAGCCTGTTGTGTGGCAATCTTCGCTACTTCCGCTACTAAGGTTGATAACGCCGCGTCCATATCAGGTCTTTGAATGGTATTCGGATTGTCAGCGTCTACAAGTATGTGTTCCTTTTGGGTTGTAAGGAAAATGTCTTAAATGTCATTGGTTGTCTCCCCGTTAAAAAAAGCTTGAATCACATAGCAGTGCGCCGCATAGTTCTGTGCTCTTGTCTTGTGCGCGGAGTTTCGCCTTATGACAAGCCTTGAGCTGGGACATCCTTGACGTCCACGGGCCCTCTGTGCGAATCGTTCGCGGTACGCGTCGGCCCGAAAGTGCTCGTAATGACAGAGTCTCAACAATTCTTTTATATAGTCCTCTTTCGTTAACCCGTCTTAATGCCCGTCTGTATCTTGCTAAAACTGTTGCTGCAGTATTTGTTGAATGCACGTCAGATCGTCATCGCTGTTCGAATCATATTCGCTTTCGTCGAAGGAGGAATTTGAGCCGCTTTCTTTCTTAATGCGCAAAATACTTGCCTTTACTTACTTTGGCGTCGCAGATGAGTCGTTATGCCCTCAGGCGATATGCGGATCAGACGGACGAAGCCCGTATGTACCGTTATGTTTTCTGAATCAAAATTCGCAAAGTATCTAATGTTATGTACACAGTTCTTGCACTCAGATTTTACACAAAGAAAAGGCTCAATATTCTTTAAAACAAGTATTTGGTCATCTATTTATCATTTTTTGGACAAGCATCTTGACATCTACTTTACACTTAAGTCTACTTTTTAAGTCCAGATTTATACACAAATACTTAGATTCATCAACAAAAAAAAATTCTCTTTATTTTTTGCCGCCATTCTAACCGGAAGCGGAAATACACACCAGCTGATATTTACATCTCGCATAGCAATCCAGTATACACATTTATTGTTTGATAAGTTTAACAGTTTACAGTTAAATATTTTTCCCTATTCTTATACTAGTATTGGACTTATATTCAGAAACCGCCATGGCAGTTTCCGACAAAGGTAAGTTTATATAATATTATATACATTTAGATATATGTTTATTAAAATATTGATCAATATTAAATTAATTTATTAATAACGACGTTGTGGTATTGTTTTTATCCGCTCAGTTTTGTGAAAACTCATTATACAATATTTATCAATATTATACAACAACAAATGCTTCAGTATCATGCGGTGGGCAGTATGAGGGAGCCAACAACACGATTTCGTCTCCAAATTACCCAAATAACTACACGTCGGACGCTTTTTGTGTGTACAGTATAACTGTGCCGACTGGGAGAGCCTGTGTGGAGTTTGTCAACCTTAATACCGAGCCGCTACTCGATTTTGTATCTGTTTTTGATGGGACAAGTTTAGCTAATGTTCCCATAAGAGTGTACGTATGCTAATGTATTTTGCAGGTTTACCTTAAATGTATATGCTCGTGTATAATCGTTTCGTTTAAGCGTTCGATTAAGTACCAGTCGGTTAACCTTACCTTACTATATAGTATTCTAAGTGAGCTTTTGTGTTCTGCCTTTGTCCGTCGTCGTGCATTGTTATACGCCCGTCAACTTTATATTTTTTCTCGAGTGAATAATATTATCTTTCTGAGGGCAGAACAGTGCAATATAAGCGTTGATGTGGGTTACACAAAGTTCTATGGAAAGATTATTGCATCCTCACCATAAACTGGAAATAAATACATCATTTTCTTGAATAGCTAAATTAGGTTTTAAATAAATAAACTAATTATTTACATATTACATGCAAACATGTGAGATTGGTCTCTAATGAGATATTTGCCCAAGAAACAGTACTACATACAAGAAAAGGGATGCAAACGGACTATGTTAAGTAGTGTCAGTACACCTACACATTTAACACATACTAGTAAAATAAAGATTATCATGACTTAATAAAAGATATCCGCACAATAAGGATAATAAATTAATTTGAGGTTGGTGCTTACAGAATGACTATTTTTACCGAACAACAAACTATTGTAGTTAAAATGTGCAGATGAAACTTTGTGGTGTGAATTAAAATTGAGTTGCAATGGAATAATGTCAGAGCAATGTCGTAGTTAGCGCACTAAAGATCTACTAAACCGAGACCAACAGTGCCTGTCATACACATGGACTATGTCCAACTGAACACACAAAGTTATTTGGTTAAATGAAATCTCTATTGCCAAGGGCCTTGATTTTGACTAACACTGAGACTAGGTTTAGTGAACAACACAGTATTGGGTCTGACCAGCGTACAACCATCTTTGTTGTGGGGATTAAAGAAGTTTTAATGGAATCCGTCTAAGTAATGCGTTAGCACAGTAATGATTTACTGGCTTGAGACCCATGTGCCCGTTATTCCGTAGTAAACTCTCAATGTTATTTAACTAATTTTTACGGTCATAAGGGGTTCAACTATTCCAAATGGAAATAATTGGTTTGACTATGATAAGTTGATGTAAGATATGGCTGTAATGCGTATAGAGCTTATAATACTACTAAATTACGTTGACTACGACATATCTAGCATAAATAGGTAAAAACAGCAGTTTCAAAAATAAAAAAGTATTTCCAAAAAATATCTTACCATGAAAATAAGATTATAAGCGTCTTTAAACGCGGGCCCATTCGAACTTTACCCAAATACAATTGATTCAGTGTATGTTTTCGTGCCCAGTGTATATCTCAGATACAAATAAACATTTTTTTAATTTAAAAACACCAGTTTAAACCTCCTTTTCTCTAATTTAAGTTGCACGAGCCGAGGACCGAACTCGCAATTCGTGGGTCGGCAGTCAAGTGCTTTACCATTACGCCACTCACAATGTCGTTTACTTAACATTGTAAATGGGCTTTATAGGAATCGTGCCAGTCACGTCATATCTTGCTCGGTCACAAAATTTCAATTATGACTCAAAATCTTAAAGGTATTGGTACAAACGACTTCAGACACAGTCACTGCACAAACCCTTTAAATACACATTAATATCTGGGGTTATTGCCCTTTGTGTTTGTATTTTCTAACCATTCAAAATTAAATTGTGTCAAAACTGTGTCATAAAGAAATATCAACACGTCATTCTAATCAGTTCGTGAATTTTAGTATGACAACCTATGACAGCGTATGTCCGAATTGTTTTACTAAATGAACTTGCGTCGGAATCATGAAAATAGAAGCAATTTAAATGTTATATAACCATATTAAGGGCCTTTGAAATATTTTTATTAGACCTCTCTTCTCTCTAAATACTTAAACAAATTTTATGCACGCTCGAAAAAAGTTCTATATATGCTGTGAAATCTTAATCTATTACAGCAACTGTGGCTACTTTTATAACCACGTGACATGACCCCAAGTTTCCTGTTACTGAATAAGCCACACTTTTATAAAACCTTTACAATATAAACTAATGACGTAAGAATTTTAAGCCCTATGTGGGCTAAAAAAATTACCAATTAAATTCACGAAAGTATTAATGGGAAGCACATTTAGCTGACAAATATTTAGACGAAAATAATACAATTTTCCGACGTTTTTGAAACACAATAACCATGTATAAGAATATTTCTTGCAGTAAAATAATGGAAATTACAATTTAATACTGCCAAACATTACCAAACCGCACATCAGCAACGACTCAATGAGAACACATGATAATAACTCTTTTAGCTATTCAGCACATTCTGTGGCAATGCCTAGTTTAAAATCAAAACAAGACGATGATGTTACATTTGCAGATATAGCTACGCCCCACCCACGCCGTTAAGTGTGTGTGCCAGTGGATCACAAATTACAGTTTTGTTTGAAAGTGACCATTCAAGGACTACAACAGGATTTCAAGCAAACGTTTACTCTAACGGTAAGACATGCTTTTATTGCATGTATATAGAACATGTCTTTTCATGTCTATCTATATCTGATACTGACATTTATCAAAATATTTTAATTTGATTAATTCAATGCAGCACATATTATTTATCTTGATGAAGATACATTTACGAGGGATGTTCGATATTTTTGTGGAATTTTATTGTAAAAAAAGTTAAAAAAAACACGATTTAAACGATTTAGTTTTCCCAAACAATGAAACAACATCTTGCATCAGATTCTGTATTTTTAAATAAAATACATAATTAAATCAGAAAATACATTACCTAGCATCATGCAAACGTGAATCAACGTCATGTTCATCTACTGAGTATAAGTCATGTTAGCGTCGCTCTTTCTCAACGTAATCACCGCTAATGCTAACACATTTCTGATGTCCATACACCCACATGTTAAACGTAGCTATGTACCAGTCACGTGAAAATGATCTTATCGCATCCCTTGTGGCGCGGCGTTACTCCTGAACGCTGTCGAATTTCCTCCCGCGAAGACAGGCTTCCTAAGAATACCCGAAAGTCGATAGGAGCTAGATCTGGAGAATATGGCGGATGCTCTTAACACTTCAAATCTCAGCAGACTAATAACAAGCATGGTAGATGCAGCGTGATGAGCGGGTGCATTGTCTTGGTGAAACACGACATCGCACAGATCCAGCCCGAATCGTATCTTACCAATTGCACCAACAAGGTCTTGGCGTAGCACCTGCGAACAGAAATATGAGCTGTGGAATACCGTGTTTGTCAATTGTAATTTTAATTAAACATACACCTTAAGTAAACAATTTACAAATTTAAAATATACATACTGTGTTAAATAATTTTAAACAAATTCAAGTTTGATCAGTTTAAGTAGGGCATTTAATTTATTAAAGGTGTTTACATTGGAGTAATACCCTGTGTTCACAGTTTGACCGTCTCTGACTTTGTGCTCCGAGATCATCCCTCGTCGGTAAATGAAATAAATTAACATCTCCTTCACTACGCTGCGCTGAACCCGTGTCTTCTTTGGTGCCGGTGGTGACGGTGATTTCCAAACACTGGACGCCGACTTTGTTTCAGGATCAAAATGATGAATCCAAGTTTCGTCGACCGTGATAATGCAATTTAGGAAACGTTCGCCCTCGCGCTTCAAACCGAAGTAGAAAATAAGTCGAACTGGCAACTCATCACTCTTTTTCACTGTTCTTTAAAAGCCTGGGGACCCATCTGGCGCTGTCCTTCGACATCCCTAGGTCTTGAGTCAAAATGCGATATACTGTAGGACAGGATACGCCCAGGTCGTCATCAATAACGCGCACCGTAACGCGCCGATCGGCATTAACCACGTATATAACAACGCCCAATATCGACGTCTTCACCAACGCTGGTCGTCCTTGGTGGGGATCGTCTTTACCCGATGTTCTACATTTCGAAAACCGTTCATGTCACTTGAATTCACATGATTTGCCGCATTATCTGTAGTAGCTGATTCCTCAATTATATCTTTTATCTCCGTTGGCTATTTACCCACCCCAACACAAAACATCACATCTGCACGTAGTTATTCGTCTTTCGAGGACGTATAACAATAAAATCATGCTAAGTACCGGCGAGACTTAAACGACGATGTTTCCGTAACGATTGCTGTAATAACAACGACTTTTAACGGAATTGACGTTGTGAGGTTACTTGAACGTCTGCTAAATTCGCCCCATTTTTTAAAATTGATGTTTTGCATTAAGAACTAAAGAAAAGTTATGATATAAAATGGAGCCCGGCACCAAACAAGACATGGGCTACTATGCCAGTGTGGTGACGAGTTTTTGGGCGTTTGTATGAAAGTTTCTTCATCTTTAAACACTGTATACGTATTACGTAAATACAAAACAACAAAAAAGATAGGAATAACATAATGGGGATAAAAGGTTACAGCAAAATTCCTCAAATGTATCTAACAGCCCTCGTATTAATTGACGAACACCATTTTTCTACGTAAATCAGTACACATTTCACTAAAACACAATTTTTTTTAAAATGTTCATATAGTTTTCTTCCTTTTGCGTTTCGAAATATTTTTTTCTGTTTTGTTTCTTTTAGAATCTTCGTATCGAATTGATGACGGTAAGTTAAGTTACTGTATAATTTAATAGCAGTTAGAGGTATATAACCTGACTTTTTTCGTTTTGTTAAGACCTACAAGGCAAATAAAATACTAGTATACTGTCATTTTGACTCTCATTACTCTTGGGAGTAATCGTTCGTTAGTTCGGGTATGTTCGTTAGTAATGACGAGTACTAATGATTAAATTTTAACTGTGACTTTAATAGTGTTAATAGGTAGGCTACTATGGTTTTGTGTATGCGTTGAATTACACAATCACTATTAATACACTAAAATACCTCATATCTGTATAGTTTTGCTTCTATAAGTTGTCTGTTTAACGGTCAATGCTATTCGTTCATTTCTATTTATAAACTCGGCGGTATACACCATATGGATGAGTGTCACTTGAAAGCAAATGGACAGTTAGTTGTCAAAATAACGTAACTTGCAAATGATCTAATTATTTTTTTAAAATTTGCGTAGAGCTTAGAATTGTGACCATTTATAACAACATACTTCTTTGGTCAAAAACTTACACTACATGTATTTATCTGGCTCTGTGTGATATACATCCTGGGTTTAAAAGACAACATATTACTTCTGGCAATTGATTTAAACTGTTTCTAAAACTATCCATGTATGTCTATAAATGCAATTGATGTCAGGTTTTCCTTCATGAATCGTGTAGCATTGTGCGGTGGAGTCTACAGCGGCGTGAATGGCACCATCTCTTCACCGAACTACCCTTCGGCTTACCTTGACTATATGTACTGTGTGTACACGATAACAGTGCCCTATGCCACCGTGTGCATTGAATTTTCTCATTTTAATATTTTGTATCCTTGGGCCTACGTGACTGTTTATGAAGGCGTAACATTAGCAAAACGGATTGGAAGGTAAATTTTTATAGAATTGTTTTGAACTCTAATACTTGGAACTCTCTGTCTCTATCCCATCTTTCTCTGTACATAAACGCTTAATTATAGATCTTTTTAGTTGTAATTTAGTAACGAAGGTCAGCGTACTAACGAGACAGCCTGTATTTTTTAATTATAAATGCACAATGGTAAGGAGTCGTGTTGAAGTAAAATGAAATAAATGTACAATTATCGTATAATTATATTATATAAAATAATAAAAACACATGGTTTAATGTCAATAAATGTATTAAAATATATAAGGTTATTTTGACTTTCTATTTATATTTCTTAAATATTTTTTGTTAATCTATGTTTGTTTTTGATATCTTTCTGTTTTAACAGCTGACAAGAATTCAACAACAATGTTAATGAGATATAGTTATCTAAATATTGAAGTAAAACACGAGTCAACTTACACGCTAAGTTTAAAACCCCTGTCACACCAGAGTGGCGTCCTTACAGCGTTCCCACATCGTTTACAAAAAATGCAGAACGCCGAGGTGCGCGCTGTGGAAACGCCAGCAACGCTGTGCAAACGCTGTGGAAACGCTGTGCAATCGCCTAGAACGCCATGCGGCGGCGTTTACATTGAGCATGCTTTGAAAAACAAACGCAGCGGCTTGGCGTTTCCACAGCGTGTTATACAGCACGCTGTGGCAACGCTGTGGGGTCTTCTAGAGCGCCGTGGGCGCGTTATGAGCGCGCCGCGTGCACGCTGTAAAGACGCCGTGTATATTGTGCATTTGGAGTAGGCGTTTGCAATGCATTTTGATAATAAAACAAATAATGATAACATGTATTAAAATATATAAAGTATTTATTATATTAATT
>Ga0224511_10001171_pt1 | contig 15191 bp, 12 predicted proteins | sample SF_May12_sed_USG_2_FD_169988 | JGI IMG/M metagenome (GOLD analysis project Ga0224511, IMG submission 169988) | Sediment microbial communities from San Francisco Bay, California, United States - SF_May12_sed_USGS_8_1 | ecosystem: Environmental > Aquatic > Marine > Sediment | place: USA...
ACGACGCACGACACACGACGCACGACGACGGACGACGGACAACCACTGACCACAATAGCTCACCATGAGCACTTCGTGCTCAGGTGAGCTAAAAACACCGTAAACTAATAGAAATAAATGATTGTTTTCTGTTTTGCATACAATAAGAAAAAAATAAGCATAAAATTATTCTAGTGTGTTAAGTTTCTTACAATATACCACATGTCACTCCATTGTGTGTCATTCACTTGAATCGATATCTGATGCTTGTTTATTGTCAACCATTCCTCTTGTTCGGCCTCGTACATCTTGAATGCATGTATCTTTAAAGGTTTGAAATACAAAGGTAATTCGATTTTACTTGATTTAGCTCTTACACATGAGGCACTTACATTGACTGTAACATTGGAGTTAATTCCATGACTAAATAACATATCACATTTATCAAATATAAGGCAGGTTTTGATTCCAAATTAAGAGGCGGTTAGTCAAAATAACATTATAATCAGTCATGCGGTCTATAAAACTGGCATGCAATATCATATTTAATATATAAATAAAACGCACTAGTTAAAACATCGTTTTTAACTAACTTTAAAAACATTAGTGAGCTGCATTTTATCCCGTAACAAACCCCTGGATGCAACAGGATGCCCTTTACTTTCCAACACATAGTGCCCGGTTATTAGCTGTAATGTACAATAGTATTATTTAAAAATACGTTTTATGTGTTTTATTGCATTAACAAATTATAATGTTAAGTTTAACCATGCGTGTAAATCTATGAACATGTAATTCTTTAAGGTGAAAAGCGAAAACGACATTGAAAAATGCATGATACGTACTAACCTTAGTTATGTATGTGAATCCATTGTTATCAGCCAAAGATTTTGCATCGCTCTCGTCGATATTTGCTTTTAAGAGCCAACGATTACTGTAAAATGTCTCAGAAATATGTATTAAAAACAATGTAAATATTAATATATTTACAAATGCCATATCTTTAGAAAATCAGGATTGCGTTTGAACCATATGCGCTGTTATCGAACGCATTCGCTGACATAGTATAAATTATGGGAATAAACCACTTAAAGGCATACTGTCGTAAATACTACTGATACGGCACGCAATAATCTTTATCGGATATTTGCTTTTAGCAAATATTGCACAAAACTGCTTCTTTTAACTGTTCTGCCGCTACACATGTGAACACAATCTATTTTGTTTATTATAGTCTAAGAACAAAAGAAACTCATTGATAAACATATTTTGCATACTAATTAGTTTTAGAATGACCAATTCTCGCATAGTAACTTACTTCATTACGACATAGTTGATATAATTTTCTAAGATTATATAAAACCCCTTATCACATGATTTATTACTATACAATCTGAGTGGCATTGTGATCGAGTTGTACATCTCACTGCTGCTTACATGTTAGATGTTCATACAACAATAATGGAAATCAACGTTAAAGGTACTCCTCTGCAGTCTTCACAATACTAGTTACTGGAGGCAACTGGAATTAGCTAACATTGGCCAATCGAAAGACATGCAATGTTTTTCTTTTACCAACGTTCATAAAATCGGTCGTTTAGCTAAATATTTACATTCCGATTGTGTATTGCTTCCCTTCTTTGTGTTAGTATATGACAATACTTTATAAGAGCACTAAGTGTGCTTTAAGTATACTGTAGCACTGTAGACTTCTTGCTAATGTAGTAGTTTCATACAAAAAGCTTTATTAACATAAACATTGATATATACTTTGCCGTATAAAATACCAACGCAAAGTCAATATATAACGTTCTGGAAGTCATTTTAGTGTAATAAATAACATATTGTGTTTACTTGACTTCATATCACATGACAACCTTTGTATTTGTGTTTATTTTTGTCCGTTGGGCTCTCGTCAAGTATCTCCAATAAGTCTTTATAATCCATAGATCAAACTTCAGTAAACATTTTCTTGCTTACTGAAGTGTACAACATTTTTCGGTTTTATGTTTTATTTGTGGTACTGATAATTTTATTTTCTTATTTATTACAGGAAGTTGTGAAACAATGTTTCAAAATATTATCTTGTTTTTCAAATTTTATATCAAAGAGAAGAGGCACATATTTAAACAGTTATTTACTGTGTGTTGTCAAAAAGCATTGAATCTAACATTTTAAAGTGTGAATCGAAATAGCGAAATTTTGTAAGTGTACCCACACCAGTATACCACATAATTATGTAGATCATATTTTCATTACATATTTTCTTATTTAATAGTGCATATGCCTACTTTAGCGGATCCGGTAGGGCGCGGGGTGCGCGCCGCGGACCTATAATTCTTTCATTTCCCAAACGCTAAATTCCCTCTTCTTTCGCTCGCGATTCATTTTAAGCCACATTTTAATAGTAATGTGGCTAAAACTTGTTAAAATTACTTCATAGTTCAACCGTCAACACTTTCAATGATTTTCCTACTCATCCCCGCCCCCTCTCCCCTCCCCCGGTTGAAAAATTCCACACCCCGCCGTAGGGTCGAAGCCTGGCCCCGCCACTGGCCTATTTTTAAACTGATACTTACCATAACTTTGATGTTTGCGTACAATGAATTAAATCGATACAAAAAGGTATATTATATTTTTGCGAAACTTTATTCCATTTAAATGTCAGGGGTAAAAATCAGAAAACATCGTTACAAAAACAGGGGTGCTTTTCGCTTTTGAAAATTTTGCACGAAGCAGATATAAAAGTTCATCGCGAGATCTTATTATAATAGCTTTTCTAATACCGTACACAACGAAACAACGGGTGTATTTAACGTTTTATTTTCGTTCTTATCCTACAATAGACAAGGGGTTACAATCATCGGAGCAGTCGTATTCGAACAATACTCCAAGGTTAACATCGACAGTGTATTCGCCTTGTTTGAGTTCCAACCCGGTCAAACATTTTGCACGAGCGATTTCTGGATTCTGGTGGATGTACACTCCTACGTTTGGACCATACGAGTCGCCAGGTGCAAAATCTTGTTTTGTTTCAAAGATTTGTGAATCCACATTGAAGTATCGGTTACCTTTATCACTGTAAAAGACACAGTTAATTTTTTGTCATTCCGTACGTACAATAAACTTATAATCTAAGTCATATTAATAGACAACGATAACATGTACAATATTATAACTAGGATGGCGTATTTATCGTAGAAATTAAACTGATAAAAAGGAAAGAGTCATACTAACTTAAAGCAACAACCATTCCTATGTCCAGGAACTGAAATATTTCCGACAACTTCAGTAGAATTATGTCTTCCTTTATCGTCAATAACCGGACATCTAAAGGCAAGACAAGCAACCCTTTGGCTCGTATCTTGAGCTGATGGGTCAAACTGCAACCCCGCAGTAAAAACACCATAACGGACCATACCATCGGGACTCATGCTTGTAGCTGTAAGTCTCGCTCCTGAGTGCATTGTCTAAAAGAAATATTATAATTGTTACCAACATTCAATAATAAAATGCATAAAGAAGCCAAAGATTACACACATATATAAGAACTTTTTTCAAATGTATGTAATATTTACCTTTACTTTAACTTTAATATAGCACGTCGCCATCTCATAATAAAAAAACCCGTATCGCCAAGCATCTAATTGGGTGAACGGATCGTCAGATTCCATTGGATTGGGGGTGGTATCGAGAACATCAGAAAACGAAGGATACGAAAACAAGAAATGGTTGTTATTGCCTCCAGCTTGTAAGCACATGTTTTGTTCTGTATTTCTATACACGGGTCCAGATTTGCCAAGAATCGTGCCCCACCATGTTGCATGAAATCTGATCACCTCGGCGAAATACTCGTGTTCAACGAGATAGGATGGTGGTAGGAACTGACGTTGATAGACTAGATCAGCGGCTGGGATCCTGGCGTTGTTAGCTTCAACGATTATTCTGGCATACTTTTGGCAGTTGACGGGCAAGCAAACTTTACCATCTTTGTTAGTAAGACCTCGGGAATAGTTCATGCCATTCTTGAGTTCGTCCGACAGGACAATAACGTGCACATTTGGCAGAGGAAAAGTGTACGACGAAGAGTTAAATACCATGACGTCAACAAAGCACAAAGATTTGTCGCTAATGTCCACCGGCATTAGCGTGCAATTGTAAGTTTGCCCATTTACAGATATACTTCTCGTCTCCGCAGCACATGTGTCTGAAGAGACAATACACAGAAGACTGTCTTTGAACATGGGTTTCACAAAACAATATAAACACCGGGTGTATGGTTATTTATCCGTATGTCAAATTCCGCGATTTGTGTCTGAATTTAATATTAGTTATATATATTGTAGCTTCAATCTATAGGCATAGCAATTTGAATATGATGTTGAAATTATAATGATTTATTTGATGAACATGGGATAAACATCTATACATGTACACATCAAACGCACTTTTTATTAAGTAACAATGCTTTTGTACATTTAGGGATTAATATGAGTTCCTCTTTTATGCATTAGAAACGTATTGATAAAAAACTTTTTGCAAGAAAATGCACATTTTGTCTATGCCGCTAAATGGCTGTCTTATCGTACCGGGAACTACAAATATTATCAAGTCATGAAAACGGCATTAAAGCCAGAATCACTAAAATAATCTTTTAAAACGTGTTCTGATACTACAATGTTTATTATTAAATGACAATGGACAAAAATGTATGTTTAATTACATTCTATAAACTTGTTAAATATTGTCACAGCAAGTAAAATATGAGTGTAACCCGAACACGTTTTGGCTGTTCTGGTTGTTAACAATATGATTTAATGGAAAGCGTTGTCATTTATATTGTAAATTTGATTTCAAGTGGCACACATAACTGTTCGAAACATTCGTAATTTAGTTCAAGTATTTGCATGTTGTCTAATCGAGAGTTGAATATTGGATTTTGTCTGATAAAAGGTTACTTACATGCAAATAGGATTAATCGAAATGCTTATTGCAGCGGTTTGAGTGGGCGCTTGTCACACCGTCAGAAAGATGATGTTTTCTTAGGGTTTTGAACGGCATTTATTGTTTATACCATTATTAAAAAAAACTATAGTGTTGTTTTAGTGTCGTCTAGTATTATTACGTTTTTCGCGAGATTTCAAATCCATTTTAATTGCAAACATCATAAAAATCGTGAAAAATTACCTTTCTCATAAAAGAGGTTTCAATCATCGGGAATCGAAACCAAAACGTAGGCGTGATAGTGCATTACATATACCACAAACCTATAGATGATCTGTATCAACCCTTTTTACTTAAATACCATATAACAATAGGATATTGCATAGGCAACCTGTTTAAAAGTCAATTGGTTCGTTAATTTTCATTTATAAACTCGGTTGTGTACGGAATATGCTAGAGTGCCAATTGAAAGCAATTTGACAATACTCAGGAATCATAGATTAACGATGATAGACACATCCCATGAAGATAAGGAAACAAGCAGGTTGTGTAATACGAGCCAGTGCGGCTTCTGAACAAGAGTATTTCACAGTTTACACATATGAAAAAAATTAACCAATGCCGAACAAGATAATTACCGAATAACATAAATAAAAACTTACGTATAAACAAAGTTATGGCAATGTAAACTAGTAAGTGCACCATTTCAATCTTTAACAGTGGACTTCTTCTCTGTCTACTGATAACAATTTTTTGATCAGCACATTTTATATGTCATTTCAGTGCATTTTAAATGCGCCCTATTAACTTTTTAAATTCAATTACAGACATTTACGTATTTCACATTCGATTTATCTTAGTTGATATTTATTTTTATTGTTTAGATAAACTAAAATTATTACAAAGAATAATGTTTTACTTCTCCAAAAATGTTAATGGATTTTCTCGGTCGTTATTTCGTTTTTGAATGACAACAAACGTTGTTTGTTTTTTCAAGGACTCATTATTTGAAATAAAAAGATCTATTTTTGCTTGGATACAATTTAAAAGCATTTGTGGAGTTCATATGTTGTTCTACCCTGTCTGTAGTGTTTACTGTCTATGATGCTCTTCTTTTTATTACAAGCTAAACGAGGAACGAAAAGTAAACTTCTGATCATATAAGTCTTCAATGTATATATGTACGCTATGCTGCATATCTCAGCTGATGTCATTTAAGGATAATTTACGACCCCCTCAACACATTTGAGTATGTCTTAAAGATAAAGAAGAGCATATTTTTTTCTGCAAACTTGAAAATTACTTACAAAACTAAAGTATTCCAATGGTTAATATAATGGCGTTCGCTATATGGATAATCTTATTGTTTTTCTTTGAAAGTATGTTCCTTAATTTAACGAGCTTGCATATAGTTTGGATGATTGTATGAAAAATAAGTATTTTATTTCCTTTAGTAAGTTATTGAAAAAAATAACGGGTAATTGGTGCGTCTTTTCCAGGAAATTGTCTTCTAGCAGCAGCAGATCCTTGTTTAAGCTACATATTCTACAATGACACAAATATTAATACCGACTACAGCGGAACAACCACGGGTGACTTTATTCTCGCATTTAGCGCTTACGGTCAGTACCATCGTTATGGAAACACGGAGTCCGGAGTTATGGCCACGGCGTGTCCATTACCCACTCAGTGTGGTTCTCAACAGAAGATATGGATAACTGGTAAGCTTTTTATTTATAATAATAGTTAACTATCTGTGTGTTATTATACATGTAGAATTAATTAATATAACAGGCAATTAGACATTGCAGTTTGTTATAATTACCGCACATTTGTGAATGTTTTATTATTTATAGGCTTATCACTGGTATTTAAATGTATGATATTAATAAATATTTTGTAGTATAATGACTACATATTATCAGACGTTTCGGTCGTTAAAATCGTTAAGATTTCTGAAATACTGTTGTTATAAAATATCATTTAGAGTGTTGTAAAACTATTACATTTTAATAAAAGGAATATTATGATTACGGCGGAATTAAAACCATGTGTACTAACGAGTCATGTGTAATACCCTTTTCTTTACGTTAACATAAATAACATACTTTAATAGTATGAAATAAAGTGGAAAACACTATTCAGTTAAACATTATTTCGGAAGTTCATCCTACTTAGTCTGAACCAGTAAGTCATAAGAGGTTTATGTTCTCTTTAACTCGAAATTAAAATTAACGTTTTGCTGAACTCTTTGATAGTGCAAACTACTTGTACATACGGCCATTGAATACAACAACTGTAAATATTTAACAATAATGTTTTCTTTAAAGCAGCTGACCTCCAGATGCTTAAAAAATGAAAACAAATTAAATTAACGGTAAACACTGGTCAAGTTATGTTCAGTGGAGAAATATATTATTACTGACCCCTTAATTCAGGTGAGAAAGTTGACAAAATCGTTGGTAAAATATCGTTTTTCTTTGCATAATCTACTGCGTCACTAACGCAGTAGCCGTTATGTATATAGTAGGAATATCCCGATGGCAGAATAACGAATTGTCTGTTTTCAAAACATAAAAGGGAAACATGTTGGTTATTTTGATTTCTAACAACTATTATATATATTTGAAGAGATATTTTTGAAATATTTGTAACTAATGATTTTCTAGTATAATGTGGAGGTCGGCTGCTTTAATGAAAAAGGCATACTTTTAATCATAGGTATACATCTCATAAAAATATGGCGATAAAACATTAAGCAGGATGCCTAAAAACATTTATCGAAGCAATGTGTAAAATACGGTTAAGTCGAAGTCTATCTTCGTTCTACGTGTTTGATGTGCAAATGTACATGACGGTGTTTCTGTCTATATAACTTTTATCAATTCATTTGTATAATATAAGAGACAATATCGTGCGTAGTGTTTTCAAGGAAAAATTATAGAAAAACTGTTTTTTTTTCTCAGATGCACTTCCAGTGTATGGCGCAGGAGCAATTTCAGTGGATATTTGTCTTGCCTTGGACAACGACTGTTGTGCAAGGAATCAAGCGATCGAGACCATCAACTGCAACTCGTTTTATGTCTACAAATTTGTACCATGGCCTCCAGAAGTTAAACCTTGCTTTAGTATGTTGCACATACACATGTATTTGTTCAAACTAATTATTTTTGTGAAAAAGTATTATTTTAATATTAGTATTATTATATAAGGTATTTTTAATGGTTATGATAGAAAAAGTTTGTAGATAATCATTTAATATTTAAAACATACATATAAACAGCTTCTATATAACAAATAAATAATAACATAAACATTTTACAGACGCTTCAGCTGAAGTTATGATAACCCAATCGACAACACCAACGACTACAACAACGACTACAACAACAACGACAACACCGACGCGAACCACAACGCGAACTACTACTTCTTCTAGTACGGCAAACGTTCCCACGACAAGCACGCCACCTGTAACACCACCTGAGGGCGACAAGAAGTCGTCAGTTATGCCTTACATGTACGCCTTGATTGGGACTGCAACCGCAGGACTGGCAGTATGCGTAGCTGTATTCATCTACAAAAAAGTCTTAGTGTATGTATTTAATAATAATATTACTTTTGTTCATCTATTAAAAGTACTTGGTGTAGGTATTTAATAATAATAATTTTTTATGTGTTTATCTACAAAAAGGACATGATAAAACATTACTTGATTTAATTCGAGACGATTGTTTAGAATGAATTATACTACATAGGTTTATTTATGCATACAATGTTTTTATGTAGCTGTTATGCACGTCTATATATATAAAAAAAACATTTTTCAATATCTATATTCAATCTGTATTATGAAACATTTCAGGAAATCAATTGCTGTTGGGTAAGTATAAGTCATTTCATATTTGAAGATTTTAAAAAGCAGCTTTTCAAAGAAAATTATGTTACGTGTATGTGAATTCAATGTTAAGCTCTATATCTAGTTACATGCTTTGATTTTTTATTTAAAACATTACTCACTTTACTAAAATATAATTATTAATGTTTAATATTGGTGTACTTATTTACAGACCATCTGTGGAAAAGCAAATGGTTGAAATGCATGATCCAGCCGTCAAGCTCGAATAACAAAAGTGTTTGCTACAAGAGCATTATTTTGTTTTGTCATGTGTTAGAAATGATTTATACTGAAACTATGAATGCTTAGATAATAAAAATGTTACCCTAAACTGTATCGCTGTCAACGTAACTCTGTAATAAACAAAATTTATACTAGGTATGGTTGTCAATCTTATGCCAACAGTTAACTATTTATGACACATCAAAAGAGTGAACATTTGAAAAAGCATTGCAATTGTTTACACTTACGAATATTGAAGTTGTATTTTAATTTGAATCATCTCTAGTCAAGAGCCATTGTGGTTTAAGGGGCTTTTATATGGAAAAGGTAACCGCGTGCCTCACCATTTTTATCTATTTATTTTTTGCTTGATATATAGTCCTCTTTTTGTGAAGTTCTAAACTGTTTCAACGATATAAAACACCAATTTTAATTTGTCCAATCATGTGCTTAAGGAAGTCTATAAACTACTTTATGCATGCCGACCTTGCAAAAGGAAGTTACAAATTTAACAAAATTATATAATGATCTACATGTACTTTCTCGTGTTAGACTTCTAGCTAACTTAAAACAATACAAGAATTTCATATATATTATTGTATTATTGTTAACGGTTTACCATAACAAAGTTTTTTTTAATTTAAATTGTGTTCCTTTAACTTTTGTCGTGTTAGCATAAAGGTTATTTAGTTTGGCTTGTCAAATTAGGTGAAAGGAACATTTTAAACACGAAGATAATACCACAGCCAAGTATGAAAACCTTATACAATTCTCATTTAGACTTAATTTTCTCTAGATAAGAAAATCATGAAAACTACAACACGAAGCTCTATATACATATTATTATTATTATTATTTTTATTATTATTATTATTATTATTATTATTATTATTATTATTATTATTATTATTATTTAGGTCAAAACGTATTATAATTGGGTATAAAACAAGTAACACTGGCAAACAAAATGGTTATCTGAATTTCTAGACATTAACCAAGCATAAAATCTTGTCACACTCGTAATATAAACATATTGGTGATTTCCTTTTAATTATCACAACCAAACATTACCAATCGTTTGTTCATATATATCAGATTTATTTACCATACATAATATTGTAGAAAATGTCAATACAGACGGGCCTTTTTTTATCTGAGTAATAATAATGAAACTGATGATTTAAGAGGTGATCGCATTTACAATGCCTTTGAACGTTGTTCGTTTCTGACGCACACTTACTTCAATCTACAATTAAGACATTTCGCTTATGTGGAACTCAAGAAAACTTTTCTAGGGAAGACCGCAAAACTAACAACTTAATTCTTTTCAAATTCAGTTGTCAGACAGTACCGTGATTTTATTTACAAATTGCTCCAGAATTTTGGGAATCTTAAGTGGTATTCTAGGGTAGAGCAAATAACAATCTAATTATTTTTCCGCATTTAAACTGTATCAATAATAATCATTTTAAATATAATGCGTTTTAAGTAAGGATTTATACTCAACACATGTTGTTTTTTATAATCGAACATGAATGTAGAACCGTCTTGAACACTCATCAATCAAGTAAACCTGTTTTACCAAAATGCCTTTTACACGTATGCAAACGTCCACCAGTGAAGAAAAGAAAAGCTGCTACTCGAACTTTAGGACATGTCACACCGTCTGCGATGCCAACCTTCATTACATTGTGTCAGCGGCCCTCGCGATCGCCTCTAAAGGTTTATAAAACTATTAAATGTACATGTTAAGGTGTGTCTACAGTGCCCTCACCCGTCTTTACGTCGTAACAGCGTTAAAGACGTTCTCACAACCCGCACGACGTTGTTGCAGGAGGCTCACGGCGATCTTACGGCGCTCACGGAGTTTATTTTTTCTTTGTTGGAAATTTCAGGTTTTGGACCTATTTTTCAAGATTTGTTATCTATTCCGACAGTTTAAAGCCACTTGTCATATCAGTTGCTACAAGGAAACTTTACGACTCACCCTCGTATAACGCTTGAAGTCTAACACCACTAGCAACATGTAAAATAGCACACACAGAAGTGTCCATCGAAAAGCATTCATAAAAGCACACAAAAGTATACATCGAATAGCATTTCTAATTGTCTAAACGTTTTATATGAATTGTTCCAACAAATTTTAATTTTAATCGGACTCAGTTTGTGTTTTGTTTTAAAAGATCAACTTGTAACCTTCTGCGTCAGAAACTAGGCTTTAGCCTAAATGAAAGCGATATAAATAGCGTTACGGAGCGTCCAACTGCGTAATATCTCAAACAAATCGTGCTTGCTCTTGTTTCGATGGTCATCAACCTCTCTTGCAAATGTTTTCTACTAATGGTAAAACTTGGGACAACTATAGGCATGAAAAGAACAACGGTGCCTATTGTGTGTACGGGCGGTTTGCGTGCGGTGGAGTAGAGCGATTCATGTGGTGCAATCACTGACGATATGTTGTCATTTAAAAGTATTTCAAACGTTATTGCATTTTAGTGTTTCCGTCAACCTACACCCCTCTGATCAGGGCTTGCAAATTTGCAATATAGTCTGATTCGCGGTGGCGGAAATAAGTTTTAATGATACCCTTTATATATTTCGTCCATATAGAAACCTGCTTGTCTTTTCAGACAACTGAAGGTCTTTCATCCGAAAATGAAACTGCATTCTATTTACCAGAAAATTATTATTTTTACATATATGTTTTGCTACAGTTTTTCTTATATACTTTTAAGGAACCCTTTTGATAACAGGTCGCGGTCATCCTTCAATTTTATCATGGCGGTAACGGAGTCCCGGCTTTTTCTTTACTCATCGCCATAAGCTGCGATCATCGCGCGGGGTCACGACTCGCAGTCTCCATGATCAAAAGTTTTTTCACTGAACCAATTTGTTTATTTTAATCGGCGTAATTGTAATATGGGTCTTATTTTCTAGAAACGTAAATACAAGAATTTTGAATATCACTGTTTTACATACTGCAATGGTAAAACCGTTTGGCTTATTTGGATGAGTGTTGATATGCTGAACAAAAACGATAAAACAATATAACTTGCCTTCTTCAGAATTCTAATCTCAACAATATCAAGGGACATAAACTACGTTTCAGCATCTGGACGTCTGTCTCAAAGGCGCACTGATCTCGCCATTTCATGCATGGCATGTTCTGATTTCTTTGCATTACGCAACGGCAAGCCAATTTTATAGCCTACTGACAGTTTACTTTGTTATGACACCTACAAAAACGCCGCCTTTGCTTAAAACGTTAACGTTTTTGGAGACGATAAATTTCCCTTTAAGTAAATCAAAAGGTTTTGTGAAATTAAACGTGAGTTACGTTAGTATTCAAATATACCAAATACTTTTCATCGATCATTTAGCGTCAAACTATAACGGCGTCACATCGTGATCAAACGAATCCATGCCACAAACGTAGACTTTAAGTTCACGGATACATTTGTAAAAGGTTTTGACATTTTTGCTTTTCAAACCATTTTTAGCAAAATAGTAACTCAACTTGTGTATCAGTACATATTTTGCTCATTTTCTTTGTCCCATGACGGTCATATAATTATGTAAAATAATCATATATTAATGTTGAAGAAACATTGTATTTACATTACACGTTACTGCATAACTCCATAGTTAAAGGGAGACTAAGTCCGCACGCCGAACAGCGCGTCAGTAGTCCACCTTACATAACGAGCACTTAATTGGTGTCACTCACTTCATTATCAAATTTCTACAGTGGATTTTAACTAGAGAATCGTTGATTACATGTATTTAACGATCTGCTTTTTCGTCGCCTGTTTCTGGTCCGAATCAGTTTACAGCTTACCTCTGTGTTGAAAAGGTTGCAAAGGTTACATGCAGATGTGGAAAATAAAACTGCCATTCAGATATATATTTAAAATGGCACTCAGATCGGCGAGTTGTTTCGATATAATTGTAGTTGATTTTATTCCCAAAGGCTAATAATTCAGCTTGATGAAGATAACACTCATGAGATTTAGAGACTATGACTTCTTTAATGTTTCACTTATACGCTTTTAGTCACAAACTAGAACAAAACAAACCTATACTCTGACACTGCCATTCCACGTCCTTCATTATCGTGTGAGCTACTGAAACTCTATTTCAAGAAACACATGCACTAAACTATAGATAGTATAAAAACGCATCTGACATTTTTAAACCTAGCTTGTTTTAACAAACCTAACTTTAATCTTTAAACGTTAACGTGTAGTTCATGTATTGTTTGTATTCATGCCGTAGCTATAATTGATATACCGATGATAGTGCATTAATCATATATAGTGATTGTGTTGTTGTTTCTTTTCAATTTTGTCAGGCTTAAAATGTACAGTATTTTTTTTTTTAAACTTTTAATGTACAACTTTATACTAAATAAACCGCTTGCATGAACTTTTAATACCGTATGTCTCCTGTATATATAATGTATGGCTTTTTTACGGTTTTCAGATAATGAAATGTATTTTAAAATGTTTAATACTATGCTGAATTGTTAACTATGTTGTACATACAACTTTTCAACGTGCATTGCAGCGTTTAAAATAAGGCTGAAGTAAGCGGGGGCATTGTTTTCATGATAAAATGATAAGGGATCTCATTAGCCTTGAAGTCAAATTGGTATTACCTCAGTGATAAAGCGGTCATTAATTACTCGGTGCATTTCCTTGGTTATTATTGCCCAATTAGAGTTATCAACCATTTACTTTTGGCTACACATATATTATGTGAAGGTCTGAAATACAGTTAAACTCAATTATGTCATATAAACCCCTACATGTAGCCAACAATAAAAGTCCACAAAATTCTTTTTTCGTGAATATGTTAACTATTATGTATGACACATGCTATAATTATAGTTAAGCTGTTAGATTTAATAGTAAACATGTATCTTGTGGACATTAACCCTCGCCCAGTGATAAATAATATTAAAATATCAGATTCCTGTGTTTTTGTGATTTTTGCTGTGTTTTTTTTTTTCGTTTCTTTGTTTCTTCTCTGGTTTCAGAAGCAAATACGTTTTTGGGATAGAGTATATGAACAAAACCTTTTAGAAATTATGTGTTACCAGTACCTCCCAATACTTAAAGGGAAGAGTATGGGACTCGTAATCCATGATCCATATGTTCGAGGTCTACTTACAGCGGCAAACTGTCTCCGTGTTACTAGAAAAAGCGCTGGTTCAGTTGTCGCCTAATGATGGCTCCGGCGAGGAAGCTGTCAGTCGTTTGTTGAGTACAGAGGTTACTACTGGTGAACACGGGGAATCTGGTAAGTGAACTAACCGCAGTGATATAACTTAATTCAAGTTGAAAACGGCGGTAAAACAGCAAACATTTAAAGTGTTCGAGTACGAAAGTACTGGGTTTTTTTCTTTATGACTCTAATTAAAACATTATTATAACGCAATAACAAGCTTGAACATTAATACAGTATCGCTTTCTCATATGAATATGAATTTGCCTCGCATATCCGCAATGTTGCAACCTACCGAGGTACTGTTTGTTAAATATCTTGTGACAATTTCAGGACGTGCTGTTGTGGCACTCCGAGTCGAAGATCTGCCTGAAACCTCGTACACAGGCATTACCATCATGAAGTTCTCTAACGTTTTGTTGAACGAAGGGGACGGTTACTGGTGTGTTTACCGCGCCAGTTGCCGGGCCATATCTCTTAACGGCACAATTGTGTGTTAAGAAAGGACAAAACATCTACTATTAGATCACAAACAACGGCAATGCACTTCTTAGGTTACGCCTATGTTGTGAATCTTTTTTATTTAGAGGGTTTGCCAGTCAAGTAAGTATACTGAATTTTATTTTCTTGTATTCTGATTTATGCGGATTATAATTTTCATTGCCAATAACCATTCTTTATGCAGGCGTCACACTGTCCCGATATTGGGACAAGATGGACACACGAATAAGAACAAAATCAAATTCGATTCTGATCGTTACACTATCGCGCCATTCGTGAGGTCATCGTCTGACCTTTGGCTTAGTTTGTAAGGCTTCGCCAGCAACATCGTGAGCGGTTGAAAAATCTTTGGCATGTCAAAAAAGTTGCCGATGGTATTGCGAAATAACAATTCGTGTTGATATCGTATGCCCAATCTGCC
>Ga0224511_10001172_pt1 | contig 15183 bp, 8 predicted proteins | sample SF_May12_sed_USG_2_FD_169988 | JGI IMG/M metagenome (GOLD analysis project Ga0224511, IMG submission 169988) | Sediment microbial communities from San Francisco Bay, California, United States - SF_May12_sed_USGS_8_1 | ecosystem: Environmental > Aquatic > Marine > Sediment | place: USA...
ATTTTTGGCTCACTCGTGATCATAGAAAAACATATTTCCACTCGTGGCTGCGCCACTCGTGAAAATATGATTTTCTATGATCACTCGTGAGCCAAAAATCGGTATCCTACCAAAACCAACAAATATCCTCTATATATCCCATTTTACGCAAAGAATATGAAGATAAAGTGCACAATGCTTGTTTTTGTATAAACAATTATTTAGTGTTTTGAACAGTAACCGTTAGATATATGTAAGTGACTGTAAACATAAACAACAATACGCGCAAGGTATGTACTTATAAATTAGAATAATGAGGCCTGTGTGGAAAGAAGTGTAGGTGTATTACCTAAAATTGCAATAGTTAACATCTGAATCACAAACACGGCAATAGTACATGTTATACGAAACAATTTTGTAAATTGTATACATTAACATACAAAAGACAGAATATACCAATGCTTGGCCTTAAGAAATACGCACCACAGAACGTTTCATACGCAAACCATACAACGCTTCACGGTGTCGATTTACTTCAAAGGCGCCGAGGGAATGATATTAAATTCTTTCTGATAATACTAATTGTCTTTACATTCTAACCTTTGAAGTGTATTACTGATAACGTGAAGTATTAAATAGAGATAGTTGTTGAACTGCGGATCGTGATATTCAAAAATCGAGCATTGTTTAAACAAGCTATACATCTCTTTTAATTAATAATTATATATATAGATAACAAGACACAAACGTTCTATCAAGTGACGATTTTGGTAACAAGTTAAGGTGCGCACAGAACCCCCCCCCCCCCCCAATTTAGACATTTCGTTCTGTTATATGAAGTCTCTGAATAATGAAACACAAGTCTGCATCATACGTGTTGATAAGCATAGCGTTTCAAAACGTATATAAGCCAAACAGTGCGATTTTAATTGGCTAAATAACATGTTAAGGTGATACCAGTAATGGTCGGCTCGCAGAAAAAATCTTACTTTGTCCATATATATGCCCGCAAAGAGTTTGTACATCTGAAGGACTCTTTGCGAATTATTTCAGCTAAAATCTTACTGGGAAAATGATATCATGTTGACAGTCTGATAGGAGACACCTTTTGATAAACACCCAATAAACTCGAACTGGTCTGATAAGCGGTCGACCAATGATGTATAACGTTAAGCTGCTTAATGTCGTCTAAAAAACGGCATTGTCTTTAATTTTCTGTCTTGGATCTGCTGTGAACTTAATGCAATCCTATTCTAGATGGAGAAAGGCAGACATTAAGGAAAACATCACGAAAATATAGATATGTTTTCTAACAAATTAAAAAGGTGTCCTGCCATCGAAACGCTTATATTATTGTTAAGATTGGATTAGTTGATTTGATATATGCATTTTATATAATTTGTATATACGTACGTGACAGATGCAATCTGTGTAAAGTATTTATATGTTTTCAAAAAGTAGATTTACTAATATGACCACTCAAATGTAGTGAAGTCGTTGAATACCGGTTAGGATGAGGCAATGTTTACTTAACACACATATAATATGTGCGTATATGACTTTTGTACATTTTCTTATGTTTAAAAAAGTTGATTGATTATTAAACACACACAACAAAAAATCAACCGTTGTCGTTTTTGTCGTGAACAGCAACAACACTGTTTTGTACTTAAACCATGATTCTAATAAAATTCTCTCGTTAAAACATACATATGTAACAACAAACCAGAAGTTGCCTATTCTTCGTAATACATATGTGGTAATATTAGGCCCAATGTCTTACAATCAACCATTTATTTGTTTTGATCAGTTGTTTAAGCTTGCAACTTTAATTGCTGTGTTTGTAGAAGGTCATTTCCATTTGCTTTATTCCTTTCTTCCCAAATGTACACATAATTAAAACAACTTAAATATATTTGTTATTTAAAATATGGTCTAACAATGTAAATCTTATGTTCTCTACTACGAACGTTTTAATACTGCGAAACAAATTGTCATTTAGGCGAACCTACCTATTGTGTATTGGGTATTATCCAGTCGGACAATGCATCTTTTGCGACATGGGACACCGGAAGTGAAGCTATGCTGACGACACAACTCCGATCCTGGACCACCGTCAACGTTATGGATACACAAGTGGGACTCGCCATGGAGATTAAACACATTAGGACTTACAAATTCCTCATTTACCTCCATGTTTACAGATCAATAATTGATGTACATTAATCATATAAATCCACACATGTATGAATATCCGTTGCTTCGTTTTAGGTAAGTTATTTTGTCTTTTTTATAACTATCTTCTATAACATGTTTTCTATGAACAACATGTACATATATAATGTATTATGAATTATCGTGATCAATTTTTACACCAAATAACTAGCTAACGGTATTACTGAAAAATTAATATTTTCCACGAAAATGTGTAGTCTAGAAATTAAACATATGTCTTAGGAATTTGGTTCTCACGAGTAAGGTTTAAGGTTCCAAATTATGATGCAATGCATACACATACGTTATGTTTCATATTTGAGCTGTTAGTTGAAATCATTAACACTCAGCTGTAAAAACGGCAGTACCAATGCCTATACCAAACTAAGTTACCGGTATTAAGTACGAACGTAATGCACTAACCAAAGCGTGTCACATAAATTTCAGGCTACAGTACGAAATAACACAAACATTTAAAAATCGCGTTGTTCCATGGTGCAATTAAGGCAATATGTTAAATGCCTTCTTAGAAAAGGCATGAATGCCAAGCCTTTAATCTAAAGTTAATACCGTTGATCTATTGAGTGCATATTGCAGGTCGTTAGAATCTTTGCACACACGCTAAATGACCCAATAATTCATTTTTATTGTTTTGTCTTTATCAGCTTACAACAGACGCCTGTTCACATGTTAAAAAGAAGAGTACACGCACGCTTTAAAATATAATGACTGTTTAAAGTTCAAAAGTAACATCGACACACATTTAAAAGTAAGTTTTCTTGTTAAACTTTTATAAAATTGAAATATGTTTAGAAAAAGTAAACAATGCATTCTCTGAAAATTTAAGTATGTTCAAAGTCATTCAGAAATGCTTTTTCCACGCCAGGATAACAATAAGTAAATCCACGTCCAAGTTTCACGTACCGTCAACATGACCACATTTGAAGCAAAATTTGCTTTGATAAACTAGTTTAAGAGATAACACAGCTCTTCGAAGAAGTAAATGGCATATTTTTAGCGCAGCCACAACCATAGCTAACGAACACATTAACACATATCCAATAAATTCTAAAGCCCCGGGCGAGCAATCTCGCAACATCAGTTTGTACGGTCCTTGTATTGTCACTCACATACGCCATATAAACACTCTAATCAGAGGTCCAATTGTAAATATTTGCTAGTCCTTGAACTGACCCTGCAGATGAGTGGGAGTTTGGTAGAAATGAAAGTAATGAAAATCAAAAGCGTTGAATCACTCGTATTTGAGTTGCGTGTTTATCATTCTATATTATGTACACAAACAGGGATCGTTCTCCTCCAAAATGACGTATACATTTAACACTCAGTATTCGCAGAAAGCAATACCACCTTTCGGAAAAGGTCAGCTCAGACAGTGATTCATTAAATGATTGACAGTCCAGTGCAATTGTCATGCAGTACTTGTGGAAAGAGAAACGCATTTGGATTAATACTTGGCACCAATCAATTATGGAAGGCGTCACCAATGCTGAGGTTTTGTTCTGCTATTTAAAGTGTGAACTGTTGTGTATAACCTTTTAACAAGACAATATTTAACTACAGAAACAAATACATAAATGCAGGTAAACTGTTTAAAATAGACACATAAAAGGTGTTTATGCCAGAAAAAGTAAACAATTTAAGGTTACGCACACTACAGTATAAAACATCAAATAGTGTATGTTATTTTGTGTGTATCATTACTACATTGATTGATTTAACATGATATACCACTGACCCAGAAAAGTAATTCTCATATGTTATTATAATGTCTGAAGATAGTTTAGCTGATGTCAGAGTGTTGACAACTTAATCTTCGTTGTCTTATTTGCGTTTATATACTGCGTCTGCAGTTGTTTAAATCTATATTAGCATTGGAATATACAAATATGCGTAGACATTGGAAAATTGCAATGCAAACCAGGGACATTACTTCGCGACAAAATTGTATATGTTTCAATATATGTTCATTATAAAATTAAATACGTGCAACTTAAAAGAATGTTCTGTGTCATCAAAGTAAAACCTTATCAATAAAAAGGAATACACCAGGAAAGACGACAAAAAGCGCCGTTTGTGTTTGTTCAAACGATCTAGTATCTGAAATATGACAACAAATTCTCAAGAGAAACATATTATGTTACACACATTTCACATGTTTCTGCCAATTAGTGGTTGATGAAAGTTACAGTAAACATTTTTGTCAGTCTGATAAAAAATGATTGTTCCTAATGTTTTTCCCTACAACAGGATTCCTAAACGACAATGAAAAAACATACTTATAAACAAGAACCAAGATAAATATTTATTTAACTTTATATACTTTATTTTGGCTGCGTTAAAATGTGCCTATGGTTCCATTGTAGAAAGCCTTTAATCATTAACATGGACAATGTACCAAATGGCCACTCAGTACCATAAAATATACAAATCTAAATCGGGATTGGTGATTGGCATTCACATTTTATATTTTCCAAGCATCGGAATGATATGTCCCGGCAAGAAAGTAATCCATATGCGATCTTGATATGTCATTTCTAGGACAATTTCTGACATGTATCTTTGGCCATAACCCAATCTCTACGGTTATATATCAATATATTTCAATACTATGAATGACAAGTATTTAAAATAAATGCAAATGTAACCAAGGCATTTCCCGCGAATTGCCATTCACATACGTATTCAGTTTGACTGTTCACAAATCAAATTGGTGGCGGGCAGTACTGGCATTTTCTCTATATTTCTAACGTATTGAAATAGTTCGATTAACAACAGGCAGTTAACACCTCAATCATGAGTTTAATATGCTGGACTTTTGAATAACCAACGGCGTATTCTGTCAAATGTATTTTAAATGCTAATGGGTGAATTGTTGTCGTCGTAACACAAATAAAGGACACAACGCATAGAAAGGTATCTCTTCAATCTCAAAATAAGCGCTTAAATTTAATGTATTGAACACATCGCAACTGGACATTTGTTTACAGCGGTAGGTCATTTAGACATTTTTGTGATTTAATTTGCTTAATAACCTGAAAAAGTATAGATATATAATTATCCGCACCAACTAAACACATTTATATGACTCTAACACAGACACATATAATATCTTTCTACACGCTCTATGTACATGTATTTATTACTTATTTCTTTGTTATTTTCGATTACCAAACAAGCTTTTGAGATTCTTAATTTACATTCATTCTCATGATATTTCAACAAACAAAGTGATTTAAAACGATTCTGACAAGTCAACCTTTTGGCAAATGCGGACATTCATTCCACAAAATAAAGCAATGCTAAAGGCTTTTGACAAATTGTCCTGTTAAAACCTTTTTATATACGTTATGTAATTTGCATAATAGAATAACATTTGTAGAATGCGTTTTGATATATTGTTGTCTTCTTAGATTAGATAAAATTGATGCTTGCCATGCCAGGGTGTGAGCTGTAACAACCATTGACATTATTGTTTTTAGGCGTAACATATTAACTATTATAGCAAATAGTATCTTCACAATAATAAAAATCTAGTGTTAATCTTTTTTAATTTATAAACTAATTTAAAACCTAAAACACGTCATATGTTAAGTCAAATTTATCGTCAAAACTAAGTCTAATAAAAACAAATGAACACTCTAAATAGATATTGTTTAGATAAAATGCAGTATTTAAAGTGCTCCTGACACTCTTACTTGATTTTATCTTTCTTAGGTTTAAGACGGATTTTGTTTCTGTTTGCACACAAAGTCGAAACAGATAATACACGTAAAACAAACACAAATGTGCAAAATTCCACAATGGTTTGATTTTTTCCCCCAGCCAACAGTGAGTATGTACGTGTACTTTTGAACAAAAACTATTCACAATAAGTGTTAAACCTAGTGAAAAGATACCGTACTCGGCTATGTTCGTACCTATTGTGTATCGGGCGTCTTCCAGGCGCACAGTGCATCGTTTCCGGCAGGGAACTCCAGATGTAAAACTATGCTGGCGAAATAACGGTGAAGCACTATTCCTTTCGTTGAAAAACATAAGCCGTCTGTCGTTGGTTTCATAACCATTCGATTTTACTTTGCCATCGCCCATTCTAATGACGTTTTGTATATTTTAATCCGTTCAGTGTGAAATTCCAGTAGAAATGGCCCTTTGCAATAGCACTGGTAACAGTTATTTATCAATGTTATCCATTTACTTTGTTTATACAATGGCGTTCATAGAATAAAGTTAAGCTACCACATATTTTCCCATTTTGCGCCATCACTTTAAGTCTGTAAAAAGCACATTAATCCAGTTGTGTACAAACAATGATTAACTGTACACCACCTAACATACGCACAATAGTGTATATCTTGACCTACCATTTTGTGTTTTGAGCACAACATACCATGTTTATTTACTAGGAGCATCGCTCCTCAATATGATAGCAAAAGATATATAATCAATGGTTCTTCATTTGACATAAACCATATGCTAGTAAATACTCTGACTCGTAAATCAGATGCAAGTAGCTTGTTGAGATTACACGGTGATAAACGAAAACGTGTTTACTATATTACGATCGAAATTATCCTTTAACGTACAGTTTAAGGGTATACGGATGTGCATTAAACTCATTGCAATACAAGTATTGATACTTATCACAATAACTACTTATAGTTAATCGTTAAGTTGAACACTTTAAGATCCCTCTTGTGAGATTACACAAACAGTTGACATTTGTTAATATATATTTAATCGACATGTTATCGAAATGTTTGTTAGGTTAAGACCCAATCGATCACAATATCAAATTATAAATTACAATTCTTCAGGTGACACTAAGGATTACAATAAATGCGTACATGGATTTGATTTAGGTAAACATCTGAAAATTTTAGCACATTTACTCAGCCTGGTAATTTACAACAAACATCGCTTCAGTAGGTTTCATAAAATTAGAACTTTGTATCAGAATAAAAAGTGAAATACTTTTTTCGATAGAATAGTTTGGAAGTGTAAAAATGCTTTGGAATAAATCTACTCTGCGTGTCTTGACTAACTACATTTAAACTGAAATTCACAGACTAATACAACGTCAACGTATTAAGTTTGTTTACGATTAAATATGCAACTACAAAGGCTAACGTCATTCTTTCAATTTGGTAAAAGTATTTGCTCCTACTTAAACAGTCAGGCAAGTAATCGTTGCGTATATGTAAAAACAATCACAAGTTAAAACCAACAGTACCATCACACCGACAAAAAACTCACGGCAAAACAAAAAATATTTAATACATATATTTATTCCAAATATGTACACAAACCAAAAAAAACTTAAAACATTATTGTAGGTATCCACATATTCCAAAAAAAAATATCCACGAACATGATCGTCTTTGAATATGTCACATATTTCTACGTGATATGTGCGTTTTTGTTTAAGATAATGCACATCCTAAAGCAAAGTTTAAACTAATTTTCAATAAAGGTATAGCGTTTCTTTGAGAACATAAATTTTATGAGTTGTATATCTTCTTAAGGGGTTTCTTGCTGATAAAATCTTATCACAGTAAATATTTGCTGAGTCTTCGGGCTTCTATCATATGATCTGTTAATGTAATTTAAAAAGACCGATTCACAGAAAAATCATAATGATTACCCTAATGCTAAATAGTTGTCGATTTGTATTAAATAAGTAGTTAAGTAAACGTAATGAGAAAGATTAAATATTGAAAACACATAACTATGTCTGTGAAATATACTGAGAAAAAAAACCACACAAAAAGTCATTTCTAAAGTGCTCTGATGTGACATATTCAAGTTACAGTTATTAATAGGATTCAATATGACGCAACATTGGACTGAATGCGTTGGCCGCTTATCAATGCTCTAAAAGCCCATGAATAAAATAACCATTTATGTCATCTATCTCATTTCAACTGGATAACATATGTATATTTCGTAAATGCTATTCCTTATTAAGTTTGATCCGCATAAGTCCGCCATCCAATTCCATTGAAACACATTTATGTGCTCAATAATATTGGCTCCCCCTTTCACTTTTTTATTTAAAGATATTTGGATTTTAAATCCAATCTTAATATACGCAACGTTTTTGCCGTATAAACAAATGAAAAGTGGTAACGCATATAACTAGTTTATAATTGCGAATCTTATGTAGTAATACAATATTGGAGAGGTCTTCATAAAACTGTATGTTAGGAGTAAGTAGCGAAAATATAAATTTTCAGTCAACCTTTGAGTAGACTAAATCGTAGTTTATATAATATGCTAAGACTTGTCTAGCACAGTAAAGAGCTATATTCAGTGTTGGAAAAAACAAAATAGAGGCGTTACAATTAGACATATAAACATATAAAACTTACATTACTTAAAAGTCGCTCATTAAATTGTGGAAACCATATGTGCATGGGAATAAGTGTATTTAATAATAATTATTTTTAAAAGTGTATACCAAAAGCAAACATCAAAGGGACATGTTTAACTGGAGTTCCGCTCATGCGCTAGGGGGCGTCAGTGGTGTGGCATCATTCATTACTACTGATGAACGGCTTCAATAAAACCGAGGCTGCTGTTTTCTCGTGCAGGCTATGCATCCTGAGGGCTTTCCCTTGTATCAGTTTAATCTTAACAATGTAAATACGTACACTTCAAAAAGCGCAAACTACAGTATATTCAATTCTTACAGATCATATCCAGGAACTTGAAGCCTTAATCCTTGACATAAATTACTGTTTACGTGTACTATTGATTGTAAACAGCATTTGATATGAAGGCACTGATAAGAAACGAACTTTGATAAACTACATGTATATGATTAAATACTTTTTGTCAAGTATATGTAAAACAAGATACTCATAATTATAATCAAAAGTTGGAGCTTCACTAGGGGCAGAAGACTTATAGATTGTATGCTGTTTACATTTTAAAAATAGAGTTCCGCTCATGCGCTGGGTGGCGTCAGTGGTGTGGCATCTTTCATTACCATTAATGAATAGCTTCAATAAAACCGAGACCGCTGTTTTCCCATGCAGGCTATGCTTTCTGAGGGCTTTCCCTTTCATCAGATGTATGATAAAGTTTACTAGATACAGCGCAAAAACTTCTTTGATTGTCCTTCACAGCTAAAATATGTGAGGAAGCAATCAGTCACTTGAGGAGTACAACAACTTAAGGTAATAGTTGTGTATTAAATGGTTTTACAGACTTGCAGCCAGGAAGTTAAAAAAAATCATTTTATAAAAATATATGCCATTTAGAGACGACCCACCACACCGTTTTTGGCAGTTCTTGCTTTTTTGATTTTATAAACAAGATTGAATGTTTTATATTATTAATATTTAAGGGAGATAATAATGTGTAAAATGATTTCCTTTTAATTTTATTTAAGCAAATAAAGGTTACTTGCATTTCATTTTCACATTGTTGAAAAGTAAAATCATAATATATACCACATTTGTATTAAAAGTAGGAAAATCTTGTTTTAATTTTGATAGAAAATACAAATGTATATCCTTTGTAGTCAATTACAGAGCTATTACCTTACATTCTGATTCGGTGATTGACGGCCGTAATATAACAACAATCAGTGTTGCAATTGGCGTCCAAATAACACCAAGCACACAACCAGATAAACAAATTAAGCAGCCCATATATATTTGCCACGTTCCCTTTACACGATTAATTAACGACGGACATTATTGTTAATAATCTCAGTAGTTGATATACATGTAGCGCTAAATATTGTTTCTCCCTGCCACACACACAAGACACGCATCAATTAGATCTTATCTAGTAAGACAACAATCTATCAAAACGCAGTCTAGTAACAATTTGACCCCTTAGGAAGCAGACAAAGTATCCATGACATTTATCGGATGTGTGTTGTCTCAATTCGGAATTATCTGTTTTTGGTTTGATTGATTAGACAAATCGGACTGTTATCAATGTGACACAACAACACACACACCAAAAAAGTTTATTCTTCATGTCTGTTGCGTTTTGGTGCTGTGCATGTTTTTGTGCTGTCCAGTGTGTTTGTTTTTGCATCCGCCATTTTGTATTGGTGCTCTTAAACTTGACATGTTTACATTGTTTACAACAGTCTTTCTTTGAACATCTCTTCATTTTATGTTGTTATTTAATCAAAGGGATCAAATAAGCACATATATGAAAAATGTAGACAAAACTAGTTTTTAACAATATCTTGAACACATTTATAATCATTAATTAAAACAAATATATTCTGACCAGGTTGTAAAAACAATCTCACAGTTTGCAGCCAGGGATCACGATGCATAATTGAGTGCTTTAAATAATAGTGGAGTTGCATTGATGCCTGTAATATGGTAATACATATTAACTTAAAGTAATATATTTATTCCATAACTAAAAAGTAAAACATGGAATATGTACGACATTAGTCACATTTTAAAAAGTAATAAATTTATAATTGTATATTATCTGCACAGAGTATCTAGCTTTAAATAAGAAACTAGGCATAAGGCAAGCTCAACAGACTTCAAAAGTCGCCAACAAAATGATATTAAATTCTTATTGATAAAATCAAGTGGTTTTAAATCTTAAACTTTGAAGTGTATTACCGATTGTATGCAGTGTCAATCTTTGATAGTTGAACTTATGCTCATGGTCTTTCAATAGTGATCAGTGTTAAAACTTTTTTTAAACTTTATTTTAACCAGACACAATTATTAATTCGTTCTTGAACACACACAAAATGCTGAAAATGAACATCCGCTACATTGTTATTTAACATAATTCGTTTCATCAGTTTTGTTTTTACTTACACGTGCGTATCGTATACAATTGCTAAATGCTTCTAAGATATCAAAATCTCACTAAAAGCTACGTAAGAATAAAATAGTGTATATTCCCTAGGCCAACGACAAAACAACAAAATTGTATTTTAAAGCAGCTGTCCTCTAGTTGCTCAAAAAATAAAAAATGAAAAAAACATCATAAAACTAACGGCAAATATTGGTCCAGTTATGTCCAGTGGAGAAATCTATTCTACTGACCCCTAAATTCAGTTGACAAAATCGTTGGTAAAACATAGTTTTTCTTTGCATAATCTACTGCGTTACTAATACAGTTGCCGTTATTTATAATAGAAATTTCCCGATGGCAGAAAAGTGAATTGTCTGTTTTCAAAGCAAAAAAGTGAAAAATATGTAGGTTTTGTTATTTCTAACAACTATTATATATATTTGAAGAGATATTTTGAAATATTTGTAAATAATATTTTTGTATATTCTGGATGACAGCTGCTTTAAAACAGTAGGAGACATGTCTTGATAAATACCTAATTGACTTGAATAAGACTGATAAGGGGTCAGGAAATGGTGTTATAACGTCAAACGGCTTAATGTCTTAGAAATGGCGTGCTCTTGAATTGGGTGTCGCGGATCTTTTGAGTTTTTGACATAAATGCAACGTTTATCTCGTAAATCAATGGTCAATTCCCTGAAGAACCTCACGAAAACGAGTTACTATTTTTGCAAAATGGAAAATAAATGAGAACATTTAAATTATTTACATAAAATAATTACACATATTGCCTATAGATCTACGTTTGTATAATATGACTGGCATGATATATAAATAACATCAACATATGTCAATCAGTTGTTTTCTATGCATGATAGAATTTGAGGCGTATTTTAGAAAATCAAATATCCCAATACATAAACATAATAATTAATATTAACTTTAAAATAATACCAACAATACATAATGAAAGAGCGAAACTATATTTTGTAGTTGTCATCAAAAAACGACAAAACAACCTCGCATGAAACAAATGATTCTGGGACAGACGGATCATTAAACAGATCCATCTTACATCTGTCTGATTAACTCCTAATCAGTTCCTCTTCTTTTCATGTAATTCTGTTTTGATACGCAAACAGGAGCAATGTCTCCTTTTGAGAGAAACTTACCAGCGGTTGCCACAGATTTGTTATATGTTAGCATATATGGTAAGGCCAAGTCTAATAGTCATAAAGCTATACGAATTTTATAAGCACATACATTAATTAGTTCTGTTTAACAGTTTAAACAATTGAGAAGAAAATAAATAGAAAACGATATTTATGAGATATTATTTTATTAGCGAAAATGTGTAGACTAGAAACTAAACATATGCCTTAGGAATTTGGTTCTCACGAGCAACGTTTAAGGTGCTAAATGCTGATGAAATACACATATACGTTATGTGCACGAACGTCAATTGTTAGTTGCACTTCTTAACAGTCCCATGTAAAAGCGTCTGTCAAATACTTCTATTAAAGTAAATATTAAGCGCGAAAGTAAAGTAAAAACCAGACTTTGTCACAGAATAATCAGGCGATAGTATGAAAAATAATAATTTAAAACTGCGTTGCCGATGGTGCATTAAAGACAATTTGTTTAATGTCTCCTGTCGTGAGAAACAATATGAAAGCCAATCCTTTAATTCTAAAATTAATACCGTTGATCTATTGAATGCCTAATGCAGGTCTCGAAAATCTGTGCGCAATTGTTAAATTACCTAATTGATTTTTATGGTATTTTCTTTATTTTCTAGCAACAGAATCCACGAAACATATTTACAGTTGAGAACATGGGCGGTTTGAATATAAACATGTTGTTCAATATTACATTATAACATAGAATTGAATAAACGACAGTTGTCCTATTGAAACGTATATTTAGGAATAGAAAAAGCTTCTTTTAAAAAATAAGTGTATCTAAGTTTAACCTACGGTTTCAAGTATCATTAACATGACTTCATTTAAACTCATTTGCTATGCTATAACAGCTTTGATGAGCACTTAAAAGAAGTAAAATTCATGTCATATTCATAGCATAACCACGTTATGTTTTGAGTTTGTAGTGTTCTTGTTGTGTCAGACACATATTCCATATAACAACTCTTAACTGAGGTTCATTTGTTTCTATTTGTAGATGTTTAGGTAACTTGGAGATAAATGCACACAGAAGGGTAATTTGGACACATACGTTACACATGCATGCAAGTAAAGTTGGCATATATGAGCAATGCTTAAGCAAAAACATCTCTTATTAACTATTGCGTCTGTTATATTTTGTTTGCCGTGTTTATCTGTCTATTTTGCGTACACAAACAGGCGACGTTTTTCCTGCAGATAGATTGATACATTTCGCACTGAGTATTTGAAGAAGGCAATAGCCCATTGAAAAAGGTTAATCTAGACGTTGATTTTTACAATGATTGACAGTAAAGTGCAATTGACAGGCTGCACTTGTAGAAGGTGAAACAAAATTGGATTAGGACTTGGCACTAATCAATTATGGATATGTTTTCTAAAGCTGAGATTGTGTACTGCTATTTGTAATTTGTTATAAAAATTATATCTAAATGATTAAAGAATGTATGTGCAGTTTTTCAGAATGTATATCTTTGATTCATCAATGTAAACCCGTTTGAATAATATAGAAGGAATAAGGTAGTATCTCCGGAAATGTATAAAACGACTTGTTATCAAATGATTTGTTTAGGGTATAAGTCTAAAAAAATATGAGAAAGTCTTTAAGAAGTATGGCCTGCATAATTGTCAGTATAATAAAATTAGATTGTGCTGGAATGCTTTTCACAAAAACAGGAGGCTTGAACATCAGTTATCCAACACTGGTACAGTAAATGTATAACATACAAAACAAGATTCAAGAAACAATATATTTTTTTGCTTCATATTACATAATTTATGTTGGATGCCGTTAACTGTGCATTATTTTCAATTTGATACAACTCAACATAATCATAAGAAAACTGATTTAATTTTGAACCGATAAAAAATAACCAAGCGCCACATCGTGTAATAAACTATCAAAACCTAAATCGAGATTAGTAAAAACATTCACATTTCATTGTTTCCATTCATTTGAATGATTATTTCCATAATACTCATACATGTATCAAAATGCGAAAATTTAAGATATGATACGGGTAAAGAATGTCCCATGTGTGAAAATGCGTTGATATTATTAATTTATTATTGTTTGGCAAAATCGTGTTGACTAGAATTTAAACATATGTACCAGGAATTTGGTTCTCACAAGCAAGATTTGAGGTGCCACATGCTGATGCAATCATTAACACTTACATGTTAAAGCGTCTGTCAAATACTTCTATCAAACTAAATATTAATGATGCTAGTTCTATATCTTGATACCATTATAGATTGAATTATAAATTGATAATCTTAACTAGAGCTCCGCGTGTCGGAGCATGATACGCCCGAAGGATGAGCTGTTCAATAAATTAGCCGTTCACTTAGGTGAAAAGTTAACTTAAGTTTGCATTAAATGGTACTGTGACCTTGACCTTTGACCTAGTGACCTCAAAATTTATAGGGGTCATCTAATGACCATGACCAATCTTCCTACCAAGTTCCATGACTGTTACTCATAAACTTTTCAAGACATTGAGCGGACATGGTTTTTTCATGAAATGATGCTGTAACCTTGACCTTTGACCTAGTGACCTCAAAATTTAAAGGGGTCATCTACTGACCATGACCAATCTTCCTACCAAGTACCATGACTGTCACTCATAAACTTTTCAAGATATTGAGCAGACATGGTTTTTGCATTAAATGGTACTGTGACCTTGACCTTTGACAAAGTGACCTCAAAATTTATAGGGGTCATCTACTGACCATGACCAATCTTCCTACCAAGTACCATGACTGTCACTCATAAACTTATCAAAAAATATTGAGCAGACATTTTTTTTTGCATTCAATGGTACTGTGACCTTGACCTTTGACCTAGTGACCTCAAAATTTAAAGGGATCATCTACTGACCATGACCAATCTTCCTACCAAGTACCATGACTGTCACTCATAAACTTTTCAAGATATTGAGCGGACATGGTTTTTTCATTAAATGGTACTGTGACCTTGACCTTTAACCTAATGACCTCA
>Ga0224511_10001173_pt1 | contig 15181 bp, 9 predicted proteins | sample SF_May12_sed_USG_2_FD_169988 | JGI IMG/M metagenome (GOLD analysis project Ga0224511, IMG submission 169988) | Sediment microbial communities from San Francisco Bay, California, United States - SF_May12_sed_USGS_8_1 | ecosystem: Environmental > Aquatic > Marine > Sediment | place: USA...
TGGGTACATGAATATCAAAAGCCATAACTTTTTTACCAGTCTTGGTACATCATTGTAACTTCACACAATTGTGTACAAGGGTTGTATGTTTTAATATTTGTAAACATTTGCACCATTTAACAAACTTAAAAAATTGACATATGTGCAACACAAAGGGGTCACATTATCTTGGCTAAGCCGTTCTACAATTCTTAAAGGCAGATAAAAAAGCACCACAGAGTTATTGCTTAAATTACAACGTATCCTTTGCCCCAGAAATGGATCCAATACAGTTTACCAGTTACCAGTAACAAAACAAAACAGATTCCTACCAATCACTATAGACGAACAACAGGGATTAAAGAGTGTATGTCCGATTATGTCTCTAATTACAATTATGTAGGAGACACAAAAATAAGTGTATCGAAGTAAGTAACTAATGCCAACAAATGCATATTAAGCGAGATATTTCTAACTGAAATATTAAAATAATTCTCAGCGTTTTAATAGTAGTAAGGGGCAGGTAATCCAGAATTACAATTTGCCTGTTGAGTGCAACAATTTAAATTTAGAGTCCGACCAATCAGAACCCCTCGGTCATTTCTACGCTCTACGAAAAAGTCCGTAAACTTTCGAGACTAGTTTAATCACGAATTGGGTCATCATTGTAGGTAAACAATAACCGAGATTTATGGGCAATCAACAATTTATTCGGTACATATCGTGAATACATTTTTTGCGTATTTTGCAATATATTTCTGTAGTATGTTATTATTTTATACTTTTTTGACGATAATTTACTACTTTATATTAAAAGATTTAATAAATAGCTGATAAATAGCTGATTAAAAGAATGGACATATCCCCTTTAAACAAACACCATGAAAGCCGAAATATAATTGTTGCAATAAAGACACTGATCATCAGGGCAATCATTGCACAACAATAAAATAATCAACGGGCGATTGCCAGACTCTCCACTCGTGTTTATGACACGTATTTCTGACTAATACGTTGTGACCACGTCCGAGCAGACCGGCCGAGACGTTTACTAAACGTGCAAGGTAAAATTTGTGTGGGACGCCGAAAAGCCCGTCATTTCTGTATAACGACAATCGACTAGCCAAATTATTGGGGCGGCGGCAGCCGCCCCTGCCGCCCCGTTATCTACGCCCCTGTGTAAGATCTATAGAAAGTATTTTTAAAACCTTCGACAACTAGAACAGCTAAATTAAACAAAATAGTTTATACGGTTTACACTTTTTGTTTGTTACAATGGAGTTAAATTGTGTTACATGTATTTTATCTATTGTTCGTAACTTTAAGATCACGTATAATGCTAAAATATAATATTCTAGTTGATTTGCTTTTTTATAAAAGGCATTTTGAACAAACTATTGCACAAATAATTATATAGATTACATGATGTCTTAAAAAATGTGTTAACAGATGACCTAAAAAGTCGAGAAAATATGAACGGCGAACGGTCAAGCCATCAGCATAGACATGACCATGGTGATGGTGATCAACGTGGTGGTCAGAAAGCAACAACACGAGGTGAATCGTCGATACCACCAGCGGAACAAGATTGGGAGACGGCTGGAGATGTTGAAGGTGATGCACGAGAAAGGTAAGCGTTAGGCCTAAAGTTTATGGCATAGATTTTATTTTTCTTTAAGTTGAAATTAATATGTTTGGTATACCTCATTTACATAATGTTGCAAAAATAAATGTACACCATGAAATCACAGTTATGTATGACAACCATAAATTATTCATTTAAGAGTTTTATTATTAACGAAAAGTAAATTACAAATGCAGTTTCAATATAATATTGGTGTAAATGATTTACTTTTTATTTATCCCCCATGAGAGGTATGCTTTTAGATATGTTCCATTTCTAAGTTTAACACAGTAAAATCTTATCTTTTTTCAGGAAAAATATAGCTGATTTTGAAAGGGCATATAACTTAATTCTGGTAAGCTTATAATAAACTTTCATTACAAATTCATCTTCTCTGTACTTGTAAGTAAGTATCAGTTTGTCTCAATTTTGCGGCTAATTAAGTGAACACCAGTCTGTCCTAATTATGCGGTTTACAATAGCATGTACATGTAAAAAGATTTATGCAACAATTTACATTTCAGGATAAGAACGAAGAACTGGATAAAAAGCTTAAAGACAAGGAGGAACAAATAAAGGAATTATATGCACGCTGTGAAAACTTTAAATTGCAGTAAGTATACACATAAACTATAAGGCATGTTCTTTATGTAGACATGACTTAACATGTACACTAGTGCAATAACATGTTAAATAGTTCGTCACTGGTACCCCCTTGGTGCCCATTTTGGCAATTTGATTTGAAATTAGAGTAGAAGCTGAACGTTTCTATGGTGACAAAAAGGAATCCCACGCCAGTCAAATATTTTTTAACCAGGTTTTCAACGAAAACCGGGTTATTGTAATGCTGAAGTCGGCGGCAGGCGGGCGGGCGGATGGGCGGGTGGGCGTGCAGGCGTCAACTTTTGGTTTCCGCTCAATAACTTTAGTTTGCATTAGCCTATTGACACTAAACTTGCTGTATGGGTAGCTTATATCAAGAGGCAGCTTGAGATTGCTACCCAGGTGTCTTTGATCAAGGTCACTGTTACTAAAAATATAAATTCAGTTTCCGCTCAATAACTTTAGTTTGCTTTGGCCTATTGACACCAAACTTGCTGTATAGGTAGCTTACATCAAGACGCAGCTTGGAATTGCTACCCAGGTGTCTGTGATCAAGGTCAAGGTCACTGTTACTAAAAATATAAATTCAGTTTCCGCTCAATAACTTTAGTTTGCTTTGGCCTATTGACACCAAACTTGGTGCATGTAACCAATGCAACCAAAATAACGACATCATTTTTTCATCACTGCCATCTTTTATTTCTTATTCCTGTCACATAAATACTTGGTTGAATAGTTGAAAACCTGGTTTCGTCGCATTGCGGCGTTTCTTGTTATATTTGCATTTATAATTTGTAATAAATTAGATATTGACGCGTCCTCTTAAGTAAGCTTCATACCTGAACTATACAGAAGAGTTTGGGCACTGAAGGATTACAAATCCGGTCGTAATATATTTAATTCAATTCTTTATAACCTCCTTTAATAGAGGGGTTTACATGGATAATTATTTACATCAGTTATATAATGCAGAAAAAAGCATTAATTAGTTTGCAGAGTCATAATTATGCATAATTAAACAAAGGATTGCCACAAAGCTGTAGACAACCAGATACCTATGATGTATTCGTATATGAGATGACAGATTTGTAGTTAATGTTTAACTTTTGCATGTACAATAGAATTTGTTATGTTTGGCAACAGTTGAAACTGTTAGAGATGTTATAAGTAAAAACACACAACTATTGTACTAATAAAAATAAGAAATGTGTCTGACAGAATCTTGTTATCATAGAATAGCGTTCACAAACATGAAAAAATCAGAGTTTAACTTTTTTTTTTTCAAAATGCTTAAATTCGATTTGTCATCACATTTTGGCTTTTCCACAATGTCTGATGTGTTACAGGTCTGATAAAATCACTGCGCAGATGGCAAAGCAGACGAGCAAAAGTAAAAGTCTTGAAAACACCAATGATCCTTTCTCCAACATGAAACTTGCACACGGGTTTGAAAAACTTAAAACAGACTGGCTTGATATAAGCGACTTGTGCGAGAAAAAGTATGAGCTTGCAAATCTGGAAATACTTGCAAATCTTATTAAGGTAAGTGTGTAGGGTTTAACAGTAACCTTTGACAGTTTACTTGATGACTTACATGTATTAAACGTATTGATACAAAATTACGGTACACGTTAGAATATAACACACACCTACATTCAAATATGTTTACGGCTTACATTTAGATTATTATACAATGTGTGAACTTATTAAATCCCGCCTACTATTTGTTATCGTCATCTTTGTAATGTTTTATTAGCACATGGTATTTTTCTCTGTCGAATCATGTGTTGCTCCCTGTGCACTATGCTACGTAGTCCTCTACTTAGAAAAAGTGTGAGACTATATAAATAAAGGGGGTGTCCCATACGAATGAACGAGACCATGTGCTAAATACCTTAGTTAATGTTTGACTTTGACTTAATCGTTCAATCAAAGGCAGACCTGAAATAACCTACAGTTTATACGAATATAGATATGAACTCGTGTATTCTAAACATTTACAGGAAGTGAATCAGTTATGTAAGAAAGAAGCCGATGATTATTTTCGACGTGCTTTGTACATTGACAGTGACGAGGCTTTGGAGTTAAATGAAGATGACACATTTTCCCAGGAAGTAAGTTATAATACAAGTTTGATTTAGTCTTAAAGTAATAATAAGTTATAAATCTGTATGAAGCACGGGTTATCGGGTTAACACAATTGTTCATAATATCATTTGTTGCTGCATTATTGTCCTCTACTCGTTTACATTTTAATTTGTTAAATGGCATACAGTTAATGATACTACTCTGATCAATATTGAATGAAATGTTTATTCTTTTTGTCCAAATCGGCATTGAATTGACAAACGTATTATGTACAATGCAGAAAAAAGTTATAAATATAATTATTGTATCTGAATATACGTACTAACTTTAGGACTTTGAAGTACTGAGAACGTTCAGGCGAATCCACGGCCAGAAAGAAACTGTTATAAAGAGGGTTTGTGCGGTAAATACAATATTGTTTTACAATATCCGCTCTAATACATCATTGTTTATTTAATATTGAATTTTAATATCATAAGTTAACTGTTAAAGATGTTACTATTTTTTTAAAATAAGTATGTATTTCGATGAATTAACTCATGTGGTACTTGCTTTGGGGTAACCTTTTGCTGTTTTGTGTCACTGTTGACACGTCGCATTATTCATGTTTTATGTTGTGCTGACTGTATCTTGTTTTGCTCGATGTTTTACCAATTGTTTTGTCAACTAATAAATACAACCATATGTTTTATTTCAGTCACCACCAACACTCATTCAAAGCCATTTCTTATTATTTCAGAACGTTAGCAAGAAGTTGGAAAGTCAGATGTCGCAGATATTACTGGAAGACGAAGAGAAATCGGAGATATTAAAAGAGAAAGTTACACAATTCGTCGAAAGCCTATCGAAAAGTTGCTGGCTGATGGCTATTTCTAGTCCAACGGTTACTTTACATTTTGATGTTGTTGGAAAGAAAGTCCAAGATATTCGTGATCGTTTTATGCAATTTACAACACAACAAACCGTAGCAACTACAGCCGAAGTGGGAAATGGATGCGTTCTTCTAGTTGCTTGGCCATGTCTTCAACTTGAAAATGAAGCTTTTCTTGCAAAAGGCGAAGTCGTCGTAGCGTCTGAAGCAGATGTTAAGTAATCAATGTGTTAAAGACACACTGTCGTTATTAACTGTGTTGTGCAGTAACAATTGTTATGAACCTTTAAATGTTCGAACGTGTGTGTTTGCAAATGTTCAACACAAGATGTCTGTATCTATTAAATATTTATATTTCCTTTGTGTTAGCGTGTGCATTTGATGTACATATTGATTTATAATAAAACAAATGTTCAAATATTAAAAGTTGTAAATGGCGTGAAATTAAAATATGAGTACACATGATACATACCTTAAAGCTCCTATTCCAGCCATGGTGGATTTTAATTTCCAAAATTAAAACAAATAAAAAATAAACAGCAATATTTCACAGATAATCATTATCAATAGAATATTTCTTTAAATGTCATTGAAATTTCTCGTTGTCGTTAGAATAATGTAGAACAAATACGCGCGTCCTCTGGTCCTGGGATGATTTCCCGGTTTATCAATATAACGGAACTCCCTTCGCCGCGCACCTTGCTATAGTTAAAAAAACGCCGCACGTTGATGAGTCATCCTAATTTTAAAACAATGTTTACAAAATAAAGTGTTGGAACGGTTTAAATTTATTGCAATTAAATGTGCAATTCTATTCTGACATGTCTTTTAGTGAGAAACGTATCAATAATGTAACTGGATTCACATACATGTATGTTTTTTAATCCTTTGGTGACATTTTATTTTAAATTTTTCATTTCAACCAATGCTGGGGCAGGAGCTGTAATGATGTACATGTTCCTAACACTTCACATAAGTATGTTGCACACAAGTAGCAATTTTCACATTAGTTTAAAGTAACTAGAAACTATAGGGCGACCAGGATATCCAAGAGGCAGACAGTGCTGGTGTGGCTTATGGGTCTTAGGAAAAATGTAAAACACAGGCATTTTAGCTTCATTTGACGGAATAAAATCTTTTACATTTTCATTTTTAAGGAATCTGAATTCCACATAATAGCTATAACCGTTTTTGAAAATCTTCTAGAGGATTAAAATTTAATTTCTTCTAATATTTCACACCAGTTAACTGTTTAATGATTTATTTTTATAGTCACATTTATATCAAACTATGGAAGAACTATGATGTTCCTCATGAGACATTTACATTGTGATGTTATTGGAAAGAAATACGAAGATATTCGTGATCGTAGTATGAGATTTAGAACAGTAGAACCTGCAGCAGCAACAACAACAGAAGTGGAGAAGGGATGCGTTCTTCTATATAGTTGTTGGGTCATGTCGTCAACTTAAAGCTTTTTATACCAATAGACGTGTCTCCAAGTTATTTCAATGCTTGATGTTTTTATGAGACAAGTTAGACTGATATTATATTTTTTTAAAGATTGTTTTTGTACGCATAGTCTACAGACTCATCATTAGATTACTGCATTCAAATGTTCATTTATATCAGAAGAAAAATACTTTTGGTTTCAGTTGTATTGTTATGTGAGGTTTTTGTCTAATGCAATATTTAAGTCTTTTACCCAATAAACGATAGTCATTTTCAGTCAACTGTCTATTATAAATTATAAAATCAGTTTTCCTACTCCGCTCAATTTCTTTTCGGATATCTTTGTCTTGCTTCTATTTTTGTTTGTTGATAATTCGCACAAACCTTCTGTTCCTTTTAGATATTGTAGTTAGAGAATGAGTTGTTAGATAGCGTTCTGTAGAGTTGGTTGGGCTTTCTTGCTCTTTCTGCTCACTGTTCTCCATTGGTTGTCCTCGTGCTGCTTTGTTACATCTATCTGCATCTTGGGTTTGTTTTGCAAAACACACTGTTTCTTTATCTGGTGGCTGTTGTGATCTGGTCTGTTCGCATCTGGTTTCCTGTTCCTCGTCTTTTGCTTCGTAGCCCCTATTTTGATGTCATCGCTATAGCTCATCTTGTTGCTGCCTGGAGTTTTTCTGTTGTTTTGAAACAAAAAATGGGTGTAGGAAGTTGATCACTTTTCTGGACACTCTTTCTTCTGATTTTCGTCTTCGAATAACATATATGTTTTTGTTGCTGTTTTCTCTACTGCAACTATTACAGCATCATTGTTAATGCATACTTGTCTCTCGCTTTAATAAGCCCTTTTTAGTTCTTGTTTTGCCGCTAAACTATCAAATTTTCCTTGTTTTTGTGTTGATGAATTTTTCATGAATATTTCATGAGCAATAATATTGATCTCACCTTTATCATGGACAACTGCAGACAAACGTTTGTCATTTTCACTCATTTTTGATTTTGACTTTTGAAGTTGTCTGCAATGGTCTTCTGCAATTCATCATGTTTTATTCTATGTTTTTTCTAACGCTCTTTCGACAGCAGCTGGTTGCAGTTCTTTGATGTAATTGCCAACTTGAACATATAGGTTAAGCTGTAGTCCAGTAGGTTTATCATTTTTAATTTTGCAGTTTTTAAGAAATCGTATATGTTTTGATTTTCACATTTTGAAATCTGCAATTGTCTCAATGTCTCTTCGTATTGTCTCTTTGGTGTTCATGTTCATTGAATGATCTGTTGATAGTGAAGAAAACTTAATAATCGTGAATTCATTTTAATTCTTATTATATGATATACATGTATGAAGTACATACCCTTTAGACAAAATATTTCTTGACAAAACAAATGTTTAATGGTTTTAGTTATGGTATGGTGTTAAAGTCGTGCAATAAATTACTGAATATGAAAAATAGTAGTGAAACAAATTTAAAATATGTATAAAAGATATGTGAATAAAAATAGTTATTGACAAACTGAATATTTAAAGCGTTTGTGATGGTATGGCGTAAAAAGCTTTTGTGGTGATATGGCATTAAAGTCATGCAAATAATAACTGAATTTTAAGAGGAAAAACTGATAAAGGTTTGTAAGTATGTTTATCGCTTTAACGTGAAGAAGGCTGATAGAAGCGTTTTGGTAAAAGTGAATCGAATCATAATTTGATCCTCGGTTGTACTGCTATTGTGATCCCCAAAAGACCTTCAATATAAAACGTAGGTTGCGGGTAACCCGACCCTTCCTAGATAATGGCAGCTACCCTGCTGCGTTCAGTGTGTGTTTTTTTTTTGGGGGGGGGAAGCTTCAGAGATTGTTTATTTTATCTAATTTCAAGCCAAAAAGGCGTATTTTATAGCAAAATACATTCATTTCTACCTTCCTTTAGGGATTCATTTTTTAAAGATGTTACCCGAAACACATGTTTTGTTAGGCGTGAAACAGGTCGAACTTAAACTCTCGGTCAGGTCAGTTTTTTTAAAGAAAGATCTCGATGAGGAAAGCAATACCGTAAGATCTATTCAATTATATGTTGATCCAATATCTAAATATATCTACCTGTCACACACAATAGAGCCTGTTTGTAACTTGAAATTTGATATTGATTGCGCATTGTGAATATTTTAACAAAACACAATCTGCTATGAAAACATGGCGTCTAAATCGATCATTTCAAACATTAAACAATTGCACGCCAGATATTTTCTTTTTTTGAATGAACAATAGACGATCACACTAAATCTGCAAAAAACATTGAGGCGGTTATAAACTATTGGTGAAATGTAAACCTTCACCCGTAGTTTTGTTTACTGGAAAATAAGTTGTTAAAGATAGTGAATGTAGATTAAGACTTGTATTTAACGTGCTAAATACATGCTTACACTAAGTTTTGCTTTCTGTGGAAATAGTTGATAACCAGTTTGTTGTTTTAAAAGATGGTGAAAGTTGTACATAGATCTTAGACTTGAATTAAATATCATAATGGCGGAATACACACCTCCACCCAAAACATTGTTTTCTGTGAAGATAGTTAATGGCCAGTTTGTTGTTGAAAATCACGATGACAGTGATGACACGGTTCCAGAAGGAGTTAGAGAATATTACCATACCTGCCTGAATAAGTTTCAGGCTGCATTGACGCTGGTTCATGAAAAGGATTATGATAAAAATGTTATAAGCCAGCTTATGTTAAGTAATGATAATCTAGTGCTGTGTCAACCAAATAGACGAATAGAAGAACTGGAGTTAAGTCTGGCTCCACTACGCCATCAGCTGGCAGCCTATGAGTTTATTCTAGAAACGGGGACTGCGGAGACTGATGAGCCCAGCCAACAAGCTGCAGATGAATCTCCAGGTTAGACTTGGTTCTCATCTATATCTGGATAACCAATTCTTTGTTATATCTTCCCTCAAGCCTGTCTCACACAGAAAACACGGCTTAAACGGTTGGCCAACCTCGTAAACCGTACATGCAACCGAACTAACCATGGCCTGATCCAAGTTACACTCGGGCCATTCAAGTGTATCCGTGAAAGCCGTGTATGATTTTTAAAACTTAAAAAATGGCACGGATGTCATGTCCATGAATGAACGTATAAGCGGTCGTACACGACCGTGAGAAACCATTTGAGACCATACGATCGCCATACGACGAACATGATTCGGGTACGAATCATACACGATCAAGTACGGTCAGACAAAGTCTAGTACGAGAATACACGGTCTCAATGTCTTACAATCTTATCTTAATTTTTAATTCCCGTATTATGTCAGCATCGGCCTTTTTTATAACCATGATATTGGTGTTTCTTCTTTGAAAAATATATGAGGCCAAGTCATCAAAATGAGTAAATTTATATCAAAACATACATAAGTGTGTGATGAGTCGAGCATAACTGGAACAAAAGTCGGTGGGACCTTATGTAAGTTAATCGAGAAAAGTCGTGTTAAATCGTAAAAGACCGTGCCAGACCGTACTTGGAAGCGTTACACAATCGTATTAAACCGTATGCAAATCGTGTTAAAACAGTGACAAAATTTGCTTTACCGAGTATGTCTTTGTTTTAATTGTTCATACTCGTGCTACATTCGAGTCTAACTCGTACCAACTAATGCCCAGGCCAGTTGTAGCCCAATACTCGTAGCAGTCAACCCGTGTATGACCGAGTACACCGTATGGGAACCGTGTACCTAACTATGGTCTGTGTTAGACAGGCTAATACCTTTATTACAAATACGCGTGTCATTCATAAAGTTTCAGGACATGGCCTGTAACAAGCTCAATTTTCTCACTAAAGGCCCGTTTACACTAGGGCAATACTTGCATCCAATTGTATCATACAGCAAAATCGCATAGTGTATTTACACCTGCCAGAATTGCACACAATGGAGGTACACGTGTATACAGACCTGCAACCAGATAAGGTTCCTCCTGCTACAATTGCTCGAATTAGAACATGTCCTATTCCTGAGCAACCATTTTCCCATAAATTTACTGATAAGACCGCGGAAGGCTGTCGAGTGTCTAATTACCAGCATGATTACAATATTTTCTCAAGCTAAAAGAACAAATGTTCAACACTTTGTGTCCATTTTTAAAAATGCCAGCACGCAAAAATTAGCGTGGACTGATGATTATACCGATCAATTAGTTAAGTGAATAATATCAAATGGAAGAAAACTTGTGGAAAATATCTCTTTTTTGGTAACTCAAAAGAAATGGCGTATTAGATATGTTGTGCCCTAAACTGTTGATATGCACTGAGAAAAAGGATCAAACAAATAAGAGGAACAATGTCTTCCTCACTGTGTACTTCCATTTTTGCAATATATAAACAATGTCACATGCTGACCCTTCAACATGTGATACACACTGATGACAATGAACAGGTGTAGGATAGCAATTGTTGTCAAAATGTATTCAGTCCTAAAACATTTGCATGCATTTTGGTTCGAAGAGATTGCCTAAATGTATTCAGTCCAAAAACAATTGCAAGCTACGATTGCCGTAATGTAAACGGGTCTTAAGTTTCTGGTATTTGAAACAATAATAACATGATACCATAAAATGTGCCAATTCAGCCTGTGAAATACCAATTTAAATATCTTGATTGTAACTTTGTATTGAAATCTATAAACAATGCTTTTATACTGCACGGAACAGTTTATGACCTCATTTTGACAATGCATAGACAAAAGTAATTTCATTTTAAATGGTTTTCACTTTAAATGTTCCAGTAAATTGCCCCTGATATATCCATAAAAGAACTGGTTAATGAAAAATTTGTTAATAAAACTTATTTATCATAAATTTTATATAAAAATATGAATGTTTTCCTCCAACTTGGATCTTTATTTTCGACAAATATGACTGTACAATGCGCAAACTAACCAATGAGTTAAGATTATGATTGTTCTTATCCTGTTTAAAAGATTACTATATTCTACTAAACAAATCTTAAAATATTTTAAACAACTAAACACTTATAAATAGAAATAACTACATGTATTGTTTGAATATTATTTCTAGCAAGGAATACTTATAATGAACATAAACTATCGATTGAATAGTTTAAATAGACGAAATCTACTATGTTAACATTGATGTTCTCGCTCAATGTGCGTTTAAAGCAGCTCACATGTTTGCTTTCATATTCATTTTCCTTACGACATGTAGTCACATAGATTAAAAATTTGGCATTCTTTTATATCAAACGTTTTGAGCAACACCATTATGGTGTAAATGAATCTTAAACATCAAAGTATTCAATTACCTATTGAATGACTTTGAATACAATAAAAAGTGGGTGACGTCAGAGTGCTCCGTTAGAATATTCATTCATTATCATAAACGAGCATAAAATAGAACAACAAAATATAAGAGTGCTATTTTAAATATAAATCTGAAAAGTAAACTTTTAAAAGATTTTACTTGATTTGTTTTGGAACAGTTACAGCCTCAGTGCGGGAACGTTATGAGTGACCCTAGTACGTGTTTATTTTTATTTAATATATGAAATTTATAATAGATTTGATTCCATTGAAACACATATTTAAAAACATCGACGCTGTCGTTTTCCTATGATGCAAAATACACTTCTCGAGAACTTTTCTGTCACATAAATTCAGCAGAAATCATTATTTCTTCTTTATTTTTGCCATTGAGTTCAGATTAGTAATCCATAGTTATTTAGATTTTTAAAGAGCGTACAATGTATTAAACAATATAGGTTTCTGTAAGTTAGAGGTCAATCCCCCACACCCTCTTTTAAAAGACTCACACCAATTACAAGTTGATATGTGCACTTATTTGAACTTAGACTTTATCATTTACCTTAAAATGAAGTTTGCAAGTTCAAATTTACCTTAGAGACATTTAGGAAACTGCAATAAAATATCTATGGTGAATGTCACAGGGTCACAGATTCAAAATAATTTGTATAGGCATTATATTAACATTAAGGGAGATCACATGTCGTTGTGCTTTCATTTAGCTAAACATTTGAGTTTGTCTGTGTTGACAGATTGGCACCAAACTACGTGTGTTGGTAGCTTATATCAAGATTGCTACCCAGGTGTCTGTGATCAGAGCCAATGTCAATGTTGCTACATATAGAAGTTCAGTTTTCGCTCAATACCTTGAGTTTGCTTTGGCCTATTAACGCAGAACTTAAATACTTGGGTAGATGATATCAAGAGGCACCTTAACATTGATTTCAAGATTTCTGTGATCAAAGTCAAAGTTAATGTTACTAAAAATAGAAATTTAGTCTCCCCAAAATAATTTGAGTTTGCTAAGACCTATTGACAACAAATTTTGTATTTAAGTAGTTTATACTTTTACAATGTCAGATTGCTGCCCAGGTGTCTGTCTTGTCAAGGTCACTGTTGCTTAAAAAAGAATTTTAGTTTTCATGTAATGACTTAGGTTTGCTTTTACCTATTGGCACCTATTTGTCTGTGTGGGTAGCTTATCTTAAGATGCAGCATTTAATTACGTACAGGATAATTTCCAGCTTTTACACAATAACATCAGTACACTTTGACCTATTGATACTGTGTAGCTTACATGAAAACACGGCCTGGCAAAGGCTGGCATTGCTACTCAGGTATCTCCTTTTTTTTGAACAATTGAAACCAACTTCCTGTGTTGATAAAAGTGTAACTTGTACAATGACATTGCTTTGAATTGCTACAGGGGTCTCTGGAGTCATTGTTTTGGGGTAAATACTTGGTTGTTGAGAATATGGTTTTTGTATTGATTGCGATGCTTCTTGTTTAAACTTGTTTTGTCTTTTTAGGTACTGCAGCAGTTCGTCAAGAGCAGGCAGAACTTCTAATGGGCATCGAAATGGATAATCTAATCGCAGAAATCTCGGAAAAGAACAAATCATTAGATAAATTACAAGGTAAACTGACAGAAGTTGATATGAAGCTCAACGTTGCACAACAGAATGCTAGCCTACATCACACAGAAATCAACTATTTAAAAGAAATAAAGGAAGGGTTGGTCCAAAAGCTAAAAAACGGCCAAGATGAATTGCAAACGTTAAAGGAAGACAAAGCAACCTACAAACAAACTGTTGATTTCATTGTAACCAGGGATCGTCCGGTAAAGAAAAGTGTTCTAAGACAAGCTTTTATCCTTCAGAGAAAAATTACCGACTTAAAGAAAGACCTAGAACGTGTACATACCGATGCCAATGATTATAAAAAACAATCAGAGTCTTTGAGAGAAGAAAAGCGGGACATTGAGCAAAGATTGTCTCAACTTCAAGATGCAATCAAAGAAGAAAATACTCTACACAAGACAAATGTACAAGAAATGAAAGAGCTGATTCAACATTTAAGACAAAAAATAGATCAGGCACATTTGGTTAATGACGACCAAAGATCTCTATTCGAAGAAGAACTACGGGCTCTTCATGCTCAACACGATGCAACTATCGCAGAAAAGTTGGAGGAAATTAAATATTTAAGAGAACAAATAGACCAAACTAAGATGGTTAGGGAAGACGAAAAAGCCCATTTTCAGGAGGAACAACGGACTCTTCAAGCTCAACATGATGCAACTATCACAAAAAAAGCAAAGGAAATTAACGGTTTGAAAGAAAAAATAGACCAAGCTCAGACGGTAAGAGAAGTACAAAAAAATCACTTCAAGAATGACATCGAGAAATTGAAAAAAACTCTTCAGGACAAAGAAGAAAAAATAAAAGAATTATCTGCACGTTGTGAAAACTTAAAAATACAGTAAGTACACATATGCGCCATTAGACAAACTCGTACATGTAGATGATTATGACATAACATGTATAATTTTACAATAACACGTACAGTGCTACGCTTGACGCCTTCTCGTCATATGACATATCGACACCCGGCTTTAATGGCGTCTTCTCGGACAGGACCATTCTTTTGTTTCTCTTGTCAGTTCTGCCTATGCAAAAATAGTCCAACATCATTTATTCCAGTCGGTCAGCAACATTTAATGAAGCTGTAGGTTTGGGCGTCAGTGGTGTGGCATATTTAGCCATTGATGAATAGCTTCAATAAAACTGAGGCTGATGTATTTCAAATTCAAACTTTGCTTCCTTTAGACTTTTGCTTGTTCTCAGATTAAAGTTATATTGTAATTTATAATAAGAATAAAGTCAAGCGGCCGTAGGCCTGGGGGAAAAGGTGGGCTGTCGATAGGTTAATTGTTGGAATGAAAATAAATTCGCCATGCATGCATTATGGTAAAGACGTGGCATTTGTGTTTGTTAGTTTTCACTACTAAGATTTTCTCAAGTCTATGAATAACTATGTTGCACTCACAAGAAAACTGAAGCAGTGTGTTTGTGTTATTTGCTTGTGATCAAAATGAAGTTTCCTCTTGGGGTATTGCACGTGACAACATTTGTCAATTGAATGTAACACCATTTAGCATAATTAATTGATTCTGTGTAAACAACACCGCGATGAATTACTTTGGATTTTACCTGAAAGTTATTTATTTTAAAGCTGCTTGATGTCTGAATAATTGTTTT